>Ga0209700_104839_pt1 | contig 23614 bp, 11 predicted proteins | sample SiratroredBW_FD_187528 | JGI IMG/M metagenome (GOLD analysis project Ga0209700, IMG submission 187528) | Root nodule microbial communities of legume samples collected from California, USA - Siratro red BW (SPAdes) (version 2) | ecosystem: Host-associated > Plants > Roots > Nodule | place: USA...
TTTTTTTTTTTTTTTTCTATCAGCAATAAAGCACATATCTTTGTTGTCCTCATACCTATCTCTCTCCCTCTAATCAACCATGGCAATGGTAATGTACACTCACGAATTGCAAAAAGATGTTGATTTTTTTTTTATTATTATTATAAACTATTTAGTTTGTTCTTTTAGGAATTTATGTTTGTGCCACCGTGGCTGGAAGTGTTGCTATCAATTACTACATTCTTCACCGAATGTGAAGAACACACTGAACATATCAGAAGAGAATGCAATATGTATTGCTTTGATTGTAGTACTGACAAACCATTGTGCTTCAATTGTGTCCAATATTGTCACAACAACCACCGAACAATTCAAGTAAGTGTTTGATTTTATTTTGTCGTTAGTGGTATTTTTTATTTGATTGGAGTATCTTTTTCAGTGATTGAAAAATTATATATGTTGATGAGTTGAAGTGACATGCAGATAAGAAGATCATCCTATCACGATGTGGTGAGACTGGAAGATATCGAAGATGAGTTGGACATAAGTGGGATTCAACCTTATGTAATTAATAACTTCCACGTTGTTTTTCTGAACAAGAGGGATTTTGAGGTGCAGAGAACTAAAATAACCACTAGAAGTTGCAGATACACTTCTCCTTGCAATATATGCAGAAGATATATTTCAAACCCTTATAAGTTTTGCTCTCTGGGATGTAAGGTTGGTCACTCTCATTCCTTTCATTTCATGATTTGATTGTTTATTTAGTTAAAGAGTTTAATCTCTTTTACACTGTATATTAATTACAATTTGTAATAAATGCAGTTTTTTAAATGTTTATTTATAAAATAAATGTAGTTATTGTATACAAGTTATCATTGAATGATAATGTAAAAAACTCCTACACAGTTATTACATGTTATTTTTTTTTTTTTCTGGCTGTTGATAATATCTGATCACATTAAATGGATGCTTCAAAAAAAAAATTAACCATCCCCAATTGAGTCTTTAATTCAAATCTTTAACTATGTACTTGTATGATAACAGTTTGCATGGACAAAGAAGAGTGAGAGTGGGAGCACTGAGCAAAGCACAAATAATGCAGAGCGTTCAAGGGAAATAGAGGAAGAGAAAATTACCAAAAGATTGGTATCAAAAGTAAAGGATAGATCAAATTCAAGGAAAAGAAAGGAAACTCCAAAGGGTACCTCAAATTCAAGAAAAAGAAAGGGAATACCTCGTAGGGCACCTTTCTATTAGGGATCTCTAATTGCTATATCAAAGTATTTCAAGAGTATTTGTTGAATTTCATGATTCATTTTTAGCTGGAATGTTTTATCTCTTTACCCATTCATTCCTCACAATCCCCATACGGGGTTAATTAAATATTCTTAAGCATGAGGATTATGAATATGAACTTTCTTAATGGACAGCTTCACGAGAATGGGTTTGTGAGAATTTAATGATTCTGCTTACTTTATACCCTATAGCTATTTAGTACATATTTAGTACGTACATTTCTTTTTATAAAATGATGAAATTTATTATTAATCAAATTAAGATTCAAACGAATTTTCAAATACTCAACATTTGTTTAGGCGAAAAATTAATTGAATAAAGTAAAATATTTAAGCGACGTTTCAACCTTTATATATAATGCCAAAGCTTAACAGAAGAATCCATCCACAGATAAATCCAAATACTTCCAAATCCACAGATAAATCCAAATACTTAGACTTACCATATAGGCATTACTCAACTAATCAAAATCCACGTAGCTATGTGTACTATTCAATTTTATAAAACCAATCCCACCATATAAAAAGGCGTGTGTGTATGCGTGTGTGTACGTGTAGGTGTGTGGCGTGTGCGTGTGTCTGTCCGTATGCATGTGCGTGGGTGTGCACGTATGCGTGCACTGTGTATATGCATGTGCGTGAGTGTGTGGGTGTATGGCGTGTGTATGTCTGTATACATGTGCGTAGGTGTGCACGTATATGTGCACTGTGTGTATACGTGTGCGTGGGTGTTGCGTGTGCGTGTGTATGCATGTGTATGCATGTGCGTGGGGGTGCACATATGCGTGCACCACATGTGTGTGGGGGTGCACATATGCGTGCACCACATGTGTGTGGGTGTGTGCACTCTTGTGTGAGTGTGTGCGCGTGTGTATGTGTGGGTATTTGTGTGTGCGCGTGTGTATGTGAGATATAATTTAAATCCACTCTGATTCATGTAATCTAATTTTGCATACTTGAGATACTAAAATTGGTCAAAGATATTTCTAATAAAGAATGTTTAATACGAGTTTTAAAAAAAATGTCAATAAACATTGTTTGAAAAAAATCCTAAATATGTGTGATTTATATGTATGTATATCTGATGAATAAAAATTGTGTGAGATTATGAGCACCTGTGTTAGTTTATTAAACTTAGAATTTATGAATTTCTATAATTTTATTTTAATAAATAACCTACTAAGAATGTATTATATACATAAAAAGGACTTTAACACTATTTTTTTAGACAAACCCCTACATACTTATATGTTTTATTAAGATTTGTAAAATTTTAACTTTATGTAAATAATATAATTGTTACATATTATATATGCTGAATCTTATGAAAGTACGAGAAGTGTCTAAATATATAAATCCTTTGTTAGTGTGTAATTTAGACAATATGAGATTATATGTCTTTTATAATATTTATAATTTACAACACAAATAATGTGAATGAATTGTTTAGAAATTTATTGTTTAAATAAAAATATCTACTCGGCTTCACTCATTATTATTTAATAATATTATATTATCAACTATTCAATCAAATTCATCATTTAAATACATATTAACTTTTTATATATAAAAGTTTCTTATAGAAATATTATTCCAGCAAAAATCATGTTAAGAATAAGGTATATTTTTTCTCTCTCTAACACTCAGTGTAAGAAAGTTTTCACTTCATCAATAATGACCCTACTTGAACAAAAATTTATAAGAGGAATGAGATTTATTTCACCTTGATTTTTATTTATATTAGAATAAATTTTTTTGATTAAGATCTAAAATAAAAACTTATAAAATAAGATCATGAGTTGTCTATGATACACATATATTTTCAACACCAAATCAACCAAAAGACACGAATGTTTCATCTCTTAGACCATATAATATTTTGTGGTCTTAATTTTTGTTTAACAAAGCATGTACATGTTAAGACGAAACTAATTTCATATTAGGGGAAACATAAAAATGTTATTAAATATATATTTAACTTTATCAGAATTACATAAAAATGTTATTAAATATATATTTAACTTTATCAGAATGTTTAACTGATAATCAATTATTATAAGTGTATATTGGACTTTCTTCATTCGATAAACACTTTAAATAAATGAAATATTTTTTAAGTAGATTTAATTTATATATAAATTGAGAAACTATTTTATATAATCTTTAATTTTTATTTATAACTTATATAAGTTAATTTTAGTTTATGAAAAAATATTTTATTTTTTTTCTATCAATTAAGTATGTATGAAGAATCTTATCCCAACAAATTATTTACTCTTTAAAATGCATCCTTGTACTCTAGAGACTCAAATACATGTAGATAGCATGTGTTAAATCCATTAATTATGTTCATTAATTTATTGATAGATACAATATTCTTTTAGTACATTATACTCATGTGAGATGCATTTTTATAGGTGAGATATTTTTATGTATATTCATGTATTTATGTGATGTATTCATATGTTCTAGATGAAAATGAATTATTCATTATGAATTTAAATCTAGATTCAAAAAAATCCTGTATCCTTACATTTATGTGTATTTGACCAAATTAGCCACTGATTGGGTTAGTATGGTATTAAAGATTTGAACAATTCATGTTTTAGTAAATCATTAATTAGATATAATAAATTAATGAAATTAAATTTGGGAATTGTTTTTACTAAATAAATTTACCATTTCAAATTCAATAGTAACAGTCTAGAAATTTTATTAAGGTAAGTTGCCACAACATTCTAAAATGAAAGTCCTTAATTACTCAAAGTAGTGACTTATTCCCATATATGTCTGTCCTCAGTAACAATATCCACAAGGCACTGTCTTTCTTTCAAATTTAAAAATCTAGAGGGTTGAGAAAGCATCATAGAGTCTTCCTAGAACAGAGGAGGGAAAAGAGGTACTCATTTATAGTAGAAAAATGTCAATTATTCATTCTCTTTCTCTTTTTAAAAGATTTTAATTATTTTTCAAATTAAAAGATGTTTTATTTAAGATTTTTTTTTTTTTTTTGACATTGTTTGAATATGATAATTGATGAATAACTAAATGATTTTCTTTGTTTGTTAGTGAAATCTTCAATGAGTACTGGATCAAGTGAGAGGGAAGGTAGTCCACAGAGTGAAGGAGTGATCACTAGTCCTAAAGAAGGAGAAAAAGATTATTTGAAGTCAAAGTTGATTATTCCTCCAGTGGTGGAGGAGACAGAAGAATGCAAAACCCCAACTTGGGCGTCAAGGAACCAAATTACAACCATTCTGGAGTGTCCACCTGCACCAAGGAAAAAAAGGCAGCCAAGTTCATCAATTTCACACATGATGAGTGCCTTAACAATTGATGAATTGAGTTTCTATGAAGAGGTAGAACAAGGGCAGGTAGAGCTCTTCTTCCAATCCATGAATGACTTTAACAGGGCTAACAAATGATGCAAACCTGTATGAAATGTGTTCTTATTATTCTAATTCGATGGCCTCACATGTATAATTTTCCAGTTATATTAGGATTTTAGTGGATGGTTAGGACTATGATTGTTGTTCATGTAAGATTAACTTCCATTTGACATAGAAGACAACATAGAAATAATATGGCTGATCAAAATGTTTGAAATTTAATTCATGTAGTTTTTTTAAGTTTTTTTCTGGTGATAATATGGAACTCAGAGGAGTTGCTTTTAAACATGGTGACATGAAATACTGCATAGTACCTAGGTAATATGGTGGAGGTCTCTTTTATAACATGGTGGGTGTGTTTTTTTATTAGATTTATGATAAATTCTGATATTATCTTAGGATATAGCTTTTTATAATGTATTCTATAAAATTGACTTGTAGGAATATATTCAGTTGAAATTTAAAAAAAAATTATAAAAAATTTGGTATTCAATTAATTTTTAAACAGTAAAAAATGTATTATTTTTTTTTAACAGTCAAAATTAAAAAAAAAATGTATTGTGTTTAATCAAGACAGAATATAGAATTTGGTGATATCAAATTGAAGTTTTAAAATACTAAAAGATAATTATCTGATATCTCAAATTATATGAATTTTAATTAATTTTGTGTGATTTTTATTTGTTTATATTAATATCAATGTCATGAAAAAATACTTCAAATATAGAAAAAAATTTACTTCCATTTGTATTTTTCTTAATCTCAATAGCGATAATAGTAGAAAATCTTGTAATCTCAGATATTTTTTCTACATCAAGTATCGGGATTCTCCTATTGTTTGCATTATTGTTTTCTATAATCAATATACGAGTCATTATTATTGTTATTAACAAAATTATTTATTATTTTTAATAATGCGCTAGTAGTTGATATCAAATATTATTATCTTTGATGATTTATTGAAATATATACCAAAATGTACTTTGCTTTACGCTAATTTTGAATAATAATTAGCAATGCATTTCACCCTTTCTAGAGGTTAAGATACAAAACACTTGTGAATTATTTTAAATATATAAAATCTTATAATTTCATATTTTATAAACTTTATACATTATAAATTACAAGATTTTAATTATAAAAGTGCAACTGAGCAGGAGTAACATTTTCTTGCTTCTGGTAAAAAGTGAAGAGAGTGGAAGCGAGGTTATTACTTGCTTCAACTTCTTGTGCAATGCGTTGAACTGTGTTGTGTGTGATTTTTGCATGTGGGTTTAAACGTTTATTTCTTTCACTTTTAGTTTCTTTTAAGAGAAAAAAATGCAGAAAAATGAATGGTTGCCATTTATGTGAACAACATCACTGGATTAGGATTGTAGATCGCTAAACGATTCTTGGAAGAGTTTGGCCACTTTCTCTTACCCATGGTATGGGTTGGTCATTTGATTGCATTCAAACTTAACCTATCAACTTGAAAAATGTTAATTCTATACCGAAACAAAATAATGTGAAATAAAGGGGAAAAAAATGTTTTTGTATATATAGTACATGACCCACGCGTGCATTAAGCCGTCACTTGTCACGTAAATGCTGCTTAATTCTTCATCAAGAAACCAACACACAATACGCTGAAAACAGAAAATGCAAATATATATGACTACCGATTTGACTTTGATCTAAATCTAAAATCAAAAAAGGAATCTCAAACAACCAAATCAAACAAAATACTTTTACTCATTTCAGAATCATGGCCATCAGAAGAGCCATCAAGTTTTCATTGGTGCACTCACATAAATACAGTAATCACGGGAAGAACAAAAAAATTTAAGAAAGTACCTGTAAACGCCAGGAGAAAGAAATTGTTACGACCTGTATTCTGTATGTGGCCCTATAATGTCAAAACTATTGTATAGAATAAGCACGTATCACTTCCACCACTGGTGCTTGACACATTGGACACTTTCTTCTACTTTGGTGCAAATCATTTGCACATTTTGAACATGTGCACATGTGCCCACATCTGCAAGACATGCAACAGCAATATGTAAGTGAATTACATCAGGTACAAACAAGATTACTGATTTTTCAAAGTGACACTGAATAGCACCTGTACAACAAAGAATCGATATTGCTTTCACAGCATATACAACAAAGTCCTTTCCTCACACATTCCCATTTAGATTTATCGTCTGATGAAACACGGTCGTGTATTCCTGTGACAAAGCTAAGAATATTAGTACAAAGTTATTCTCCCCTAAGCAATAACGTTGCAGGTCAGGTTCAAAGGCTGTTCAAAAATCAAATGAATACGGAAAGCACAAAAGTAATCTGACCTGATGAACCAGTTGAGCGATTTAAGGCTGCAGAGACTTCTTGTCTTATTGAGCGTTGTAACTCAAGCTGCATATCCATGCAGGCCTCCAGCATTCTTTGCATATTATTCATCCTTTGCTGTAGCCTAACCATGTCAATTCTCAAGTCATTAACAATATCCCACTCCTGAAAAAAAAAAAAAGTCCACTCAGAAAATTATTAATATCATAACAAGATTATGAAATGGGAAAAGTAGGCACTTGAATGTCAAGACTATGGAGTACATCAGCTAAAGAAAAGCAGTTATGTCCCGCAAATGAACGCACAATTCCTAAGCGCTGATTATTTATGTCACTCTGTGACCAATTGTCATGACGAGAGTGCCGATCCCATAAAGGCTGAGGCGGAGGTGTTGGTGGCAAGGGACGGTGGTCAAGTGAGCTATTGACAGTACCCTGAGGACCAACAACTGGATCCCTAGTCTGTTCCCCTGGGTCTTGTTCTGCCAAGGGAGAAGAAGGGGTTGTTTCTTGCAGCTCCCATTCAACATGAGCGTGACCTTGCCTTTCAACATACGATTGTATCAACTGGTCAAGACTTTCACGAAAACTGCTGCGAAGGAGGTTTGAGACACTTCTCCTGCCAGAGGAAAAGAAATATTTATTCTAACTTCGTTTTCAAAAGAGTTTGGCTGAAACACTCCAATCATTTCAACGTACCTACTTAGCAATTCCCTGAGTTCAACACTGTACACATTGTCATCTTCGGGAAAATAAAACCCATGAATTCTACCAACTGGAGCTACTTCATTATCAGAAGGTCCTCCTAACCAAATTTCCACAGCCTCTTGAAAGCCACCATCCTCTTGCCACACTTCGGGGGCTTCTTGCTCTTGCATACGAGAATTTTCTCCATCTTCGCTACCCAATATGTTTTGGGGCCATTCATTTGTTGTGTTACTGAGCTGATGATCATCCTCACTTTGATGCCAGTCACTTCTGTCATTTTCAATAATAACTTCTTCCTGTTGTTCTACTTCCAGATCAATAGATTCAATCAAATCTGCATCACCAACGATATTGCTATATACACGATCATCCTGATTTGATAAATTGCTTTCATCATTAGTTATATCTCCCCACTGAGATTGCTCAGTATGTACCTCGATTAACTCTTGCATATTCTCATCCTCTGTATCTTCAATTTGCAAGCTTTGTTGGGTAAGGTCGTTAGAAGGATCTTCAGTTGGCATCATAGCAACAGTTTGATCAGTGCCATCTCCTTTTTCAACCCTCATACTAGAAGATGATTCCCAATCTCTTGTTTCTACATGGATGGCAGAGTCTTGCCAGTCTAATTTCTCACAAGGGGTTCCTTGCAAACAAATCTGATCACATGGAATCTCAAGTCCGTCAGTTCCATTGTTATTAGGCCCAGATTGTTCAGAATGTACAGTTGGGACTGCTTGTGAACTGCTAGCTCCAGTTTGTTCAATTGCATTAACATCAATATCACTCTCGGAAGAGGTATCAGATAGGTTACTGGTTGCTTGACTACAACCAATATTGTCCTTTCTAAAAAAGAATCCTTCCCTGATCAGAAGACAAGTTAACATCATCAGTACAAAGCAGATAGATAAAAGAAATTTAACATGAAGGAAGGAAAATGGACAAGTAATTTTAAGCAATACAGCTAAAGCAACAGTTACACTTTCATTTGGTCCATGGGGAAATAAGGTAGAGAAAATTATTTGAACGAATAACAATTTGAATTAATTTGACATAACAGTAATTTCAAAATGATCTTCATGCACCGATTGCCTTAAACACAGGGTCTGACTTTCCCAACAAAATACACACTACAAAATATTATAATTCACAAAAATTCTGTCGTGTTTTTTTTTTTTAACTAAAACGATAAACCTTTCTTTTGAGCTTAAAAAATAAATTGTGTGATCTTCATAAAGTAAGATTATGGGCAAAGCTGCATTAAACAGACCACAAAAATTTAAGGGTGTATTATTGGAAACATGTCAATTTTAAATGAAGCAAAAACAGTAGAAGTGCACTTGGCCATTTGATTTGAAGAAATATTTTCTGTTTTCACCTTTAACTACAAAATTGTCAACTTGTTCTGATTGTGTTTCCTGTTTTCAAAAGTTCGCATAGGAAACAGTGAAAACAAAAGGCAATAAAGTGAAAACTAAAAACATTTTCTCAAACCAAACCACTCCTTAATTTTCTTATTAAAAATAATCGCCTTCCTTTCAAATTTACTGTCCTATTTAGAAGTTTTACTGATATGTCAATATATTTTAGGCGATGCTCACAATATTATGGTTTTACAGTCTCATTCCGTAAAACATGCTTATAACAGCAGTCTTTTTGTTTTATCAAGTGAGACATTTTTTAACAAATACAGCAGATGTGTACCAATCCGTCCCTATAACTTTTGGTTGGAAAGTGTAAAGGGGATATATCCAAGAATAAACTCATTATACGTTAATTCAAAAATGGGGGAGGAATGAGAGAATCTCAGTATGCGTCACCTATATGGATCCAGAATAGAAAAAGAGTCAAATTAGGGGGAGTGGGTAGTCTCAAATAGAAAAGTCAATTGAGAAAGAAAGAAAGAAAAACAGAATACTTGACGTAACAACTAATTTAGTTTCCTCTCAACCTAATGGCAACATGAAATGCATACCTTAGACCTGATACAGTCTGCTTCTGTCTCAATAAGCCTAATTCACTTTCTGCAACGGAATTGGACTTGTTACTATCAGTCGATCTATCATTTCTCAAGAACCTGCCTCTAAGCAAGGCCTGAAAATATTTTAACAAACAATCAATCATCAATTGCAACAGCAAAGCTCGGATTCAAACCAAGTTCTAGATTTTAAATTCATTGTTCAAATAGATTCAAATATTATTCCCAGTTGTTCTTTCCTATGTTTCCTCCAGATTCTAGAATTTTTTTTATTCTTCACATAATACAATTCTCCATTCACTATGCCTGTGATGAAATTATTACGCTTCAAGTTCGCTACAAATTTGAGCATAAAAATAAAACCAAAAGTTACTCTAAAATTACTACACTTCAAGTTCAATTAAGAGTGCCTTCTAACACTAACTCAGTAAAGGCAAATATTTTACGAATTACATTGGGGAAAAAAATATCCAACATCCACACACCATACACTATGACGCCGGAACAGTACAGAAATAAGGCGTAAAGATAACCATTTAGTAGACTAACCTGAATACGATTACGATGGGGGAAACGAGATACAACCCGATGGTCCAACAATTCCTGAACTTCTCTTTGCCTTTCCATCTGAGCCTTCTTAAGCATATCAAGCAGCACCTGTCGGCCACATAATTTACGGATTCCCCTCCGTGTATTCTCAGTTTGGCCCTCGTTCTGATTAACAAATCCATCACGAACACATTCAATTTGGATACCACTTTCAGAAGATTGTTCTTCCCGATTTTCCCCAGAAGAAACACCTCTCTGCTGGCTACTCATCTGTACCCACTCCCTTATACTCACCCTTTCCTGCTCAGTTTCCCCGCGCCATTCTCCCCTGTTTCCTTGGGAATTGCTCGATGCACGATCCCTAGAACCACTATTCATCCACTCCCTGAATATTTGTCTCACTCTTTCCCTTTCAACTTCTCCAAAATCAGATGAGTTTTCGTGGCTAGAATTGTTCAATTCCTCATGTTCGTCATGGAACTCATTCTGACTTTGTGACCAGGTCTCAGAATCATTCTCACCCAAACCTGCATCCTCTATCACATGCCCTTCTCTCTGGTTGCTACATGACATATTTCCCTGTGAGGGGTCCACAACCAACTCATCACTCCTTTGTTGAAGTAAAACCTCTCCAGGTCTTCCTTGAACTTGTCTTACTACCTGCTCATCCTCAATCTCTCTCCACATTTGCAGAACCGAAGACGACCGAGTGCCCTCCCTCCCTCCATCTCCTTGCCTCCCAGACGACTGAGAAAGGGATTCCCTCAGGAAAGTAGATTCGAGCGCAGTCACATTATGCACATCAGCAACAGCCATTTCTAATTTAGTTTCATAACAAGCACACAGATATTTTCAATCCATCTCACTCAAATGCACTAAAATTTGCATATCAGGTGGAGAAATTAAAGTTACTCAGAAACATGCCTTACATTTCCAAGGATTTGAATCACTTTCGCAATCACCATTCCTCTCCCTGATATCATCGTCGTCGTCAAGAAAAATAACTCAAACTCTAAATTTCGCAAAAATTTCAATTGAAATGAATTACTGCTTACTCTACCTTAGCCTGCCAAAAACAAAATAATATTAATTAAGGAATACCAAATCAATCGATTCATTCAATTCTTATTCTCTAAAAAAGAAATAGCACTTGTAAAAAAACTCTAAAAAATAGCTTGTGGATAACAACGATATTCACAGCATGAGTTTGAGAGTTTTCATACAGGCTATAATGCTAAGCTAAAATTCTGAAAGAACGAGAATATCAAATTTTCCATCAAAGCAAAACAGAGTTACAGATTCAATAGTAAGCAAAGCAATAGTGAAATCGGAGTGTTATTCCACACAAAAACTGAGTGCAAAACATTTGAGTATTAGAAGAAAATTCAGCACTGAAGCGCGATAGAGTACGAAACATGGAAAAGGAACTTACCGGAGAAGTTCCGCCTCCGATTTCGAAGTAAAGAAAAAGTAACCTAATCTCAAAAAAAAAAATAATGAAAAATCAGACACAGCGAGAGGGAAGAGCTGCGAATTTAGAAAAGGGTGATATATGTGGACACGTCAGCGTCTGCGAGACTTTTCTTCCTTAGATAAAGCAGCTATCATTCCGATGACACGTGGCGCTTTCTCTTTTGTTCCGGGCAATTGACGAAACGTTCCAAATCTTAAATCCAACGTGAAGTTTGGTGGAAGCCAATTCCCAAACGACGCCGTCTCGGTTATGTTATATTTTACAGTTATATTTCCACATCTTCAAATCTTTTTCTATAATTTTCCCTGCAACTAGAACAATTAATTATTTAGTGTTGTCGTTTTTTCTCCACCAACCACAAACACCTTACGACAGTAAAAATCAGAAACGTCACGCCAAATCGGAAACATGTCACAATTTATTTTATTAAACTGAATTTGCAGATAAGTACAATTCAAGGAAATAAAAAGTGCTTATAGTTTTAACAGAATTAGATTATCCCTTCTATGGTTAAAATGTCACAAAATTGAGTAACTACTTAGGACTCTAGACACATAATTTATCACTTTAATTATTATTTTCTTGCACAAAAACCTCTTTATGGCTTTTCATCATGCAGTCATGCTTACGTTTTATTTTTATATGTTAGGTTCAATTAATTATCGAGATTGAATTATTACACTTACCCCAGGTCAAATAAAGTTGGCGCCACAAAGTGGGGGTCTAGGTTAGCTATGAATACTACAAATTCACTTGTAAAATAAACTACAAAATATACAAATTCACTTGTAAAATAAACTATAATTAATCAAGCAGTTTTCAGACAGTAAAAAAATTATTGTCAATCATTAGATAATTTCTGTAATCATGGGGTCATTCTTTATATATATATATATATATATATATATATATATATATATATATATATATATATATATATATATATATATGGCATCTGGTTCTGCAAGTGGTTCTCTCTTCATGTGAGCATATATAACTGTAAAAGAGGCAAATTAATCATCACATGGAGTAGTTAAAGATTAGTAATGTTCATGACAAGGATAGAACTATTATATGTAGAAAAATATTTAGTGAAAAGTCAATTCATTTATAAGATGATTTTTAGGACTATATGATATATATAATATGAAGATAGTTACAAAAGAAAATAACCCTTTGGGTGGCTCTGGAAGAAGGTATTGTCATGATGGTGTTCACAAAAGGCTGCATCCAACACATGATGCTTTTGTGGAGGCAGAACTCACTTTGAGCATTGGTTCATTTAAGTTCTTAAAATCAGTGGATAGATTCGGATATGGGGTGGTTTAGTATTAACTAGTTGAAGAAAATCTTATATAAACATAGATGCTTAACATGTCTACCTAAAGGTGCTTCAACTTAATCATAAGTTTGCTTTGTACACACAGAATAATTATGAGAAAAAGTAAGGCAAATTGGAAAAGTGCTTCTCTCCCAAAGAAAAAACATAAATAAGAAAAGCACGTCCCTTGTTAAATTAAGGTCCCTTGTCTAGCCCCACTGTTCTGCCTCTGGCTTATGATTGTCTTTGTTAATTGACAATTTTCCGAACACCTTGCATGCATGCTCCGAAAGACGCGGGAATAGTCATGTTCCTTTGTCTTCATGTTTCACTATCCATCACAACTCAAATGAGCTATTTTACTGGTATATGAACGTGCAATATGTATATGTATAATATATGTGTATGTATATATGTGTATGTAGTTAGACTTAAATAACTACATATACGTTTCAATTGCACTTATTTCAGTTACTTGTATCTTCACTTTAAATATGTCTTTATGGCTTCTCAAAACTCCATGTGCATATGGATTATGTACCATTAATTGGATTATGAAAAATCGATAAATCATGTGCCCAACTGAAGAAAGCAATTTTAATACCAACTATAAGATTGGAAAAACTAAAAGGGACTAATATCTAATAAAATAATGAGTGAGCTTTAATCTTTTATGCCTTTTTCTATGTTTGTTTAGAAAATTTGAAGAGAAACTTAATGGATGATCTTCACTGATTGATTATAAGTCAGTAATTCAAAAGAATTTGATATTATTTTCAATTAAAAATCCTAAAATTTATATATTTTTTCAGTCTTTCTCACTTTATCAACTTGTCTATTTCTACAACATTAGAACTTCAAGTCAACCTTCAATTCTAATAATTTCTTATTATTTATATTGTTGCTTATACATTGAAATAATAATCATCTTCATATATTAAGATTATAGGTTTTTGAATTTTTCTCATTTATAAACTATTTAACTTGCCAGCTTTTTATATAATGTCAAACTTCAGCTCAAACTTTTGTAACTATTATTTCTCTCTCTTCTTCTATTTTTTCATCATGTGAAGTATATTTCATTAATTCCTTTTATTCTCTTTTCTTTATATATTTTTTCTTTCTGTCAATATTGGTATAACTACAATACTTTATAATTTATGGGTTATTAAATAAATTTTTGTATTATTTTTAATAATTAATTATTTAAAATTATCTCAATTTAATTTTAATACTTTAGTTATGTACATAATTTGTCCTGTAAAAATAGTTTAAAATTTAAGAAATTTTGAATTAATTAAAAAAACACTTAAAAACTAAAAAATGAGTAAAAGTTATACAAATTTCAAACATATCAAATTTAGCAAATTTTAACTTTTTTTTCATCCTGACATAACTTAAAATAATAAAAAAAATGTGATTCAAATTTCATTTACTCAACTGCTTCATTACAAATCCAAATTCAATTGTGATAGCTAATGCAAGAGTAAAGTATCATATTAATTTATGAAAAACTAAACTACATTTAACTTAATTTTTAACAGAAAGCAATGTTAATATTCAGCAATAGAAAATTAACACTGACCATAAAAATTTGACAATAGTGGTTCCTCAAACATAATAATTCACCGTTAATCTTTCCACACTCACAAAAATTATATAAAAAAAAATAAGAAGTTTTTATATCGAGTTAATTTGATTTGATTTTCAGGTTTATTAATAATTAAAATGTAAATTTCATTATAAATCACAGTTAAAACACCCTATATCTTCTAATCTAAACATTTTTTTAATGAAATAAAATCTCTAACATCTTAGAACATACAAGTGGTGAGAAAAGATTACAAGTCCCATCGTTTCTTATCTAATTGGCATTAATTGGTGCAATTGGGGTACCCCAAAGATAAATGATTGGAGGAAAAGTGTCTGTGCTCTTTCCAAAATCACCAATCCAATAACAAGCCAAAATTCAAATATTATTTCAGTATGAAGTGGATGTGAAATGATGTAGGCCAAGGATCGGAACCACCAGCACAAAGTTTACGATTCATGTGCTTCCTTCCTTCATTCAAAACTTATATAACTGTGAGTCTCATTAATATGATAAAGTTTAGTAGTATATAAGAAAAAACTCAAAAATTTATTTATTATCATAAAAATTTCAAATTAGAAATAATAATAATAATCCTTCCTTAAAGGACTCAGTATACATATTACTTCTGAATAATTAAAAACATTATAATTCTCTTGAAATACATGCATATGACAATAATTTATGCATATAGCTTCGGATTTCTTTACGTTATTTTACGCAAATTTTAGGGTTTGAAAGGTAGACCAGACATGTTATATATCTTATGTTTTCTTTTTCTATTCTAAAACAAATGCATAGACTAGTAGAGTGACAGTCAAATGGAATTGCTTTGCAATCTCCTGTATCCATTTCTGCATTTCTGTTTAATGTATTTCCAACACTATTAAAATCATTTTTGTCTGAACTATTTTCTCTTACCAAAAGCCTCATGAGATAATCAAATAATTAAATAAAATCGCCTTCAAAAGTTAATTACAGAATAAATGAAGTGTATATATATATATATATATATATATATATATATATATATATATATATATATATATATATAATTGCACCAAACTTTTTCTTTTAAATATACACTAAATTCGGTTCATTTCAAAGCACTGGCACATGGAATTGGTCCATTATACATCGTAAGCCCCCACGAAACACTGTGCAGGTTAATCTTGCAGGGTATGTATACATCATCTATCACTGATTTTTGGGGTAAATCTTTTTGCAGACTTAATCTAAAAAAATATTGGTTATTCATGGAAAATAGAATAAAAAATAATTGATTGATTTTATTTGCATTTTAAATTAGAAAAATATTAAAAAGTCGAGTGTAAATCTAATTTATTATTTTAAAATTCATAAAAGGGTTGTATTCATTTGTTCAGTTTCGGCTCTAATGTGTCCAATTGAACCAACATACACAAAAACAACTCTCTTTTTTTCACTTTTTGAGATTGCACTAGAATTAATGAACCAGTAGTTGTGATTTGTGATTGGGATGGACAAAAGGGTTTAGAAGATAAACCGTGTTAGGAGATGTCCTAGTCTAAGGGTCATTTTCCTTTGGGTAATTGGTATTGCTTTGCTTGTGATGCTTATTTCCTCTCATGATTGCATTTTTCATTTTTGATGGGGTCTCTCATCATTACTCCAAAGCTTATTCAATTGGAAGGATTAGTTGTCACTGGTGAACCCCCACCACCAACCACTCTTCTTCACCTTTGTACTAGGCTTTTTAATGCTCCTACTTTCTAAGACATTTCTCAACCTATAACTACATTTGGATTATTCACTTTCTTTTTGGTCAATGGAATGTGCATATACATCTTGGATTGGATCACTATTTGGTGACTTCTTTTTCCTGCACCTCCAAGTCTTTTTTTAGGCACCCCAAAATTTCAAAATTATCCAAATTATTCTTAAAATAATAATACAGAGACAAAAATACCCCTGCACCTTCAATTTCAGAAATTATTATTTCGGAACAGAATGTTTCATAACTCAAAAATCCTATTCTAGAATAACCTATTCTACAACTATATATTTACTTTCAGAATAGGTCGTTCCAGAACAGGTTTTTTGAGTTACTGAACATCCTGTTCCGGAATATTAATACAGTGGAAATTTATTCCAGAATAACTAATTCTGAAACACTGACTTATAAAATGGCCAATTTCGAAACTCAATCAATAAGTTTCGAAATGAATTGTTCCGTAACACATTCTAACTCCCCAAATCCATTTTTGAACACTCATATTGACTCAGGGAATGTTCAATTTCGGAACTCAATCAACGCATTCTAGAATAAGTTGTTCCGCAACATATTCTCATCTCCAAATACACGTTCTGAAAGTAAAAGGACAGAAATGACAGTGTTTGAATTTTTGAAAATTTTGGAGGTGTCATAAGAAGGCTTTGAGGTGCATAAAGAAGGCTTTGAGGTCTACTCCTTCTTGGTGCCCAAAATGTAACAAATTAGGTCCATTACTGTTCAAATGGGTATCCCTTTTCTATGCTTACCAATGGAACTTCTTATTTTTTTCTTGTCACCACCATTCTTAACCCTCCAATGCTTTTTCTGAAAATTCACCTTTGACACCAAACAAACGCCTAAGTCATGTATTTTAAAAATTCAATTCAGACCTATCTTTGCCTTTCATCAGGAAATCCATCTCCCATCATCATAAAATCTAAAAACTCCCAAACCATTCAATCGTAAACATTTTATTCAAAAATTTTAATACAAGTACTAAACTGTATCAAAAGATTAATTAATTGCATTAGTTGTAATATGTTATTGATTTTGTTGATGGTGCTTATAATAATTACTACAAAGAAAATAATTTTTCAAGTAGAAAAATACTCGACTCTTATATAAATTCAATGGTATTGCAGAATGAATCCAATGACCTGATCATGATTATTGAGTGTAATTCTAAAACTACTTTAGTGGAAGTTTTGATAAATAATTTCTCAACTCAAAAAGAGTAGAAAATTAATATATCACAATAGATATTGGACTCTTGAAATAAATATTCATGACAATGTGAAAAGAAGATGTGAAATCATTTTCAACGATAATATAAAATAAAATCCAGTTAAATATATAATAAATTAAGAATACCTTAATTAATTTTAAAAAAATTATTCGTAAATAACATTTTAAGTCGCATGAGACATTTGTCATTTCTTAGCTATTAATAGTATCGTAAAATTAACACGTGAATTAACTAGTAAAATATACAACGTAAAACATATAATTGTCAATGTTAACAAATAAATAAAACATCGTTGGGTTTGTTATTGTTGTTTTAAATCGGAATTCTTAAACTTTTAAAAAATAATTTAATTTGAAAATTTTGAAATAACTCATTATGACATAAAAGAATTGATAAATAAATTAATTAATTACAAATATACAGAAAGGTTAGACATGTGGTTTCAATATTTCATTACTGACTATGTGTATTATAGTATAAAACATTAAAGTTTCTAAAATAAAAATGATAAAAATCTTAATAATACAAGGATGTCTACTTATATTTTTTTTTATGAGCAAACGTATTTATATAAATTTATAAATGTATATATATAATAAGTTAGAGAGGAGTTTACAATGTGAGTAATCATGACTTGAATGAGTTTAATTGTGATTTATTCTCACAAAATCAGTTTGTCTTAATATATATTTTAAATTAATTTTATTTTGATCAATGTAAAATCCTTAATATGGGAGTATAGTAGTAAATGATACAATAAACCAAAAAAAATTATTATAATAAATTTTAATATTATATTAAAAAATAAGATTAAATCTACCTTATTTTCACAAAATTAACTTATAAAATAATAATTGTTTTTATTTACATATTATAAATTAGTCTTATTCAAATAAAAGTTTCCTCTCACCAAATTATTCAAATTTATGATATATTTACTTGAAACTTCAAACAACTTCTGTAAATAAAATACATTCAGGTGTTGAACATTGTTTATAAAATTAGTCATCAAAGTTTAATTAGAGCCAAAATCAACGTTATATTCTTCATCCTTATAAACTTATCCATCTCGGTAATCCTCATATGCTCTTCATATGATTTTTGCGATATATTTATCTATCATAACTATTAATAAGGAGATTATGTTTTGTAACTATGTTTAATATATAAAATTCATTACCAATTTTATTTATTAATATAACTTATTTTATCATTCTTTTAACTGTCTTTTAAACTCAAGTAACTATATATAATAAAAAAATCACCTATAATAAAATTATAAATTTTATTTATTTTATAATTATTTTTTATTTTTTATGAATATATCCTTTTAAAAGATTTAATAATATTTTTTTGTTTTAATAGTTTAACAATAGAAACATAAAAGAATATCACTAAAAGTATATTAAATAATGGGGTCATGAAAAAATTAAAATAGTCAGTATATTACTGAAAATAAAATAAATAATAAGCACATAAAAATCAATATATTATTAAAAATAAATTAAGTAGTATAAATATAAAATAAAAATGTTACTGATTTATTATTCAAAATCAATTAAATAATAAAACATATAACAAAAAATTGTGTATTGTACTATGAATAAATTAAATAACAAAGAATAAATTTTCTATTCATTCCAAACAATAATATATAAATGTATCTTATAGACTGAAGAGTTACATGTATTAAGTAAAATCAACGAAGCATTGCATCAACATATTTTCTGTATATATTGTACAAGTGTTGGAATTGCATAACAAAGAGATACATTTGTATTATCCTAATAGAAATACATATTTTTTGTGTGTGATAATAGTAATATCATAAAATTGCAGTGACGGAAGAAAAAAAAAACAGTTAACATATATGAGACATAAGAGTTTGAAAAAGGGAGTCATTTTAGAGTTAAAACATAAAAAATAAAAAATAAGAAAACATTCATGAAAGAAGAGAACAACTTAAAAGAAATAATTACTGAAAAAATGGCGTTAATTTGAAGAAAATGTTAAAAATTTCTGTCACACCTAACCTAGAAATTGTCATATAATACATAAATAATACTTAAAATACTATAAATGTTAAAAAACTCATACAATGCATGATAAGTTAAAACATTAAAATTGTTATGTTAATTAACTTTTAAATCCTCTTTTTCGTCAATTCCAAGTTTTCACACAATACATTATATTTTTAAAAAATAATTTAGCATTATCTTTAAGTGATTTTTCACCTTTTTTTAAGTAGATTGGTAAGTCAATTGAGAGTGACCCATCACAAAAAGTTTTCTAATTTAACCTGACCTCACAAGTTTAGATCTTTTGACAACTCTATTTATAATATTTATTTGTTTCTTAAAGAAAGATATATGCCAAGATGTTAGCTTTCTAAAACAAGACAAAGTATGTTTAAATACAACTCAGTTTTCGTCTCATTCAAGGTTAACGGTAACATTTTATGGACCCAAAAATAGGACCTTGTATGTATAAAAATATATCATAAAAAAGTAGTTTTTTCAAGTATTTTTCTAAGTAGAAATTATTAATGACAACATCAGTAATATTTTCTTTCCAACTTATCCTTTTCGATAAATAAAATTGCTAATCATTTTATTTTATTTTATTTTTGTCAAGTTGATGACCTTGAATAAGTTTCCATTATGCAAAATTTTATTTGATTAATATAAATTTTCATGAGAACCTACCTCTTTAAAAAAAACATCAACAATTCTTTTGTTGTTATTTTACTAAGTCTTTACTTGTTTTCTTTTACTTTCATATAAACATTTTTTAAACAAAATTTTATAAAAAATAAATCAAATAGCGAGTAAATACTAAAAAGAAGTTAATGCTGAACTCAAAATAATGTAAAATTAATATTTTATAAAAAAATATATACATTAAATAGCGAGTAAATACTGACAATAAGTTAATGTTGAATTCAAAATAGTGTAAAATTAAAAATATAAAAAAAATAGACTCAACTATATCAAAATAAGATTAATTAAAAAAGATTAAAGAAAAATAAATAAATACGCTCATACCAAATACTAAACAAACAACAAATAAAAAACAAATGTGTCGTAAAAGAATTTTGAATTGTTAATGTTATATGTTTTATCATTTAAAAGATCCACTTCTTTATGTTTTCATTGGTCATGTGTGAAGATCATGGAGACTAAAAATGAATTTCATATCTATATCTATTTATGTGATTTTGTAATTATAGTTGTTATTCGTTGAATATGATCATCCAATCTTTTATTTTCTATAGTTTTAATAATTGATTTAAGTATGGGTTTTGACCCATTTCTATAGGCTTATGTTATTGTATGATTCAATTGGTGGAAAATCAACTTAGATATGAAACTAGAAAGAGAAGAAAAAAAAAAAATATATATATATATATATATATATACGAATGCAATGTATTACGTGAAGATGTGAAACATTATAAATCTCCTTCACGTTGACCAAAGTTGAAAATATAAATTTCTCATCTTAACTCCAAAAACTTCGAGAAAAGTTGTCATAAGGGTATTTTTTTTATTAAAAGAAAGATAATAAAAATAAAAGAAAAATTTATGAAAATTAGTAAGAAATGTGATAAGTAGAATTGATAGAATAAATTTGTAAGAAATGAAATAAAAATAGATATAATTCATAGAATAAAATTAGATATAAAATAAAATTTTAATAGATAAAATAAAATTAAAGTTAAAAATAAATTATTATTATTGTTAAGATTATTAGTTTATAAATTTATTTTAAATTTATTATTTTTATTATTATAATTATTACTTATTATTTTATTATTATTTTTAGTTTTTAACATTGATATTAGTAGTAATTTATTTTTATAATTATCTTGTTTTTATTATTAGTTCATAAATTTATTATTAATATTATTTTATATTTTTATTAAATTTATTTATGCATTTAATATAAAACATATATTAATAAAATATTAATTTTTTTTTCTTTTATTAATTATTATAACATTCTTATTTTATTATAAATTTATTACTATATATTTTCTAATTATCTATTAATTTAGAATAAAAAAATAAATTTTTTTCTTATATTTTATTTAATTTTAATGAAATAATATAAAACATATATTAATAAAATATTAAATTTGTTTTCTTTTATTAATTATTATAACATTCTTATTTTAGTATAAATTTATTATTATATATTTTCTAATTATCTATTAATTTAGAATAAAAATAAATTTTTTTCTTATATTTTATTTAATTGTAATGAAATAATACTTTTATTTAATTATAAAAATGAATTTTGGTTGCAAATCTTCGTATAAGGAAAGATAAAGTTTTTCGAACTTAATGTTTCTTTGTTCAGTCGTTATGTTTCGGTAGTTGAAAACAAACAGCCTAAAAAATCATGAGTGAAAAGGGTAAGATAATTTAATTTAGAAAAAAATAATTTAAACACATTAAAAGAATGAATAAATTTACATATAACAAATAAAAGTGACTACAAAACTACAAATGATTCTTTTACATAATAAAATTAATTTTAATCGAGATTAAGAAATTAGAACGATGTTAATAATCTTAATTAAAAAACAATGCAAGAAAAAGATAAATATTAAATGAAATTTTATTTTTGAACATTTAGTTTGCTGAGAAGAGAAATCAAGATAAAAGATTTTCAACCATATATTCCACAAGTATAGAAGATCACATATTTTTTTATGACTCCACCTTTTATTTTTTATTAATATTCAAAAAATCAAATAATAAATTATTTATATACATGATGTATTTTTCTCTTTTTAGCAAACTACATAATCTAATATAATAATAATAATAACAATAATATAAATTTAAATATCTTCAGTCGAGTTTGTTTATATCAAATTATTTAAAAAAATTATATTTTTAATTGAGTAATTGTTATTTAGTTTTTTCATTAACTGCTTCATGCAATTAATATATTTGCATATGATATAAGATTGTGTAATTAATATAAAATAGTATTATGATTAATAAAATAAAAAAATATTATTTTCATTCAAAATATATTAAATAACAAAAAAAATTATCAATATCACATATATTAATAGTGGTAATGATAACGATTCATTGATCTTTAATAAATTATGATGTTAAAACTATTGGAAACAGATACATTTTAAAATAATAATAAAAACTCCTTATTATTTAATCACGGGATTTGATCACATTCGCCTTATCTACTTAGACTACAAAGACTCAAATAGAAAATAATTAAATTTTATAGAAAAAAATCAAAAGAAACTTAATTAAAACAATATTTAAATTTATAATAAACTTACATTTAATTGAATCTGAGCTAAATTAAATTATTTTATAATAAATTGATCTAAGATATATGTCAACAGCCAATTTCTTCTAGTTAAATAAAATTTATCAATGGAAATGTTTCCTTTTCCGCAGTTTTTTCTAATAAAATGCAGTAACAATTTATCTATTTTTTCAAAAATTGTCTTCCCTTTATCGTAATTCTGGTTACGATAATATAAAAACAGTATCTTTATAATTTATGTAAAAAATATTGACCAATATATTAACACATTTAAAAATATTAAAACATCAAATATTTCATAATATTTTAGTTCTAATTAGTTTTTAACATCTTTTTAAATATAGATTAATAATTTAAAAAATAGATAACACTACACATTAAGTGATTTATTTCTAAATATTTTATTCGTTATAATTTGTAATTATAATATATATATATATATATATATATATTTTTACCACTCTCTAAAATAATTTAAATATATTAAATACTGAATATGACTTTAAGGATGAGTACTCGATATATTCTAGTGAGATTTCTGACCACTTTTTATAATAATTTAAATATATAAAATACTAAATATGACTTTAAGGATGAATACTCAATGTATATTAGAATGTTAGTTATTTAATTTTACATCTCAAAGTGTTATTTCTAATATTTGATATATATATATATATATATA
>Ga0209700_104840_pt1 | contig 23610 bp, 18 predicted proteins | sample SiratroredBW_FD_187528 | JGI IMG/M metagenome (GOLD analysis project Ga0209700, IMG submission 187528) | Root nodule microbial communities of legume samples collected from California, USA - Siratro red BW (SPAdes) (version 2) | ecosystem: Host-associated > Plants > Roots > Nodule | place: USA...
GAAGATATACATCAAAATTCGTAGTAGGTCACAGAATTTCAACTTCTGTCGTACGGTGATAGTTTGTTCTATACTGATCTATGGTAGAGCTACCTGGTGACTTGTGGTAGAAGTTGAGTTTAGCTTTCTAACAGGTTGCTTCTTGAGATGAATTTGGCATATTGCTGGTGACTCTTATGGTCACATTACATTTTACATTTCATGCACATACAATGAAAGCTGCACATACCAGCGCGGTTGTAGAGGGAACCGCGCTGGTATGTGACATACAAACGCGGTTCTTAATAAACAACCGCGTTTGTATGTCACATACTAGCGCGGTTCCCTCTACAACCGCGTTGGTATGTGCAGTTTTGGTGTATTTATAAAACCTTCTGTGCCATTTTTCAACGCGGTTTCTGAAGAACCGCGGTGGTATGTTATATTTTCCATCGCGGTTGTACAACCGCGTTTGCGGCTGAATCAAACGCGGTTGTACAACCGCGCTTGTAAGCCTTATACAACCGCGATTAATTACCTTTTTTCTACTAGTGCTCCCAGAAAATCAGCATTAATGCTCATAGTCTCACCAAACCCACTAATAATAAGGTCCTTGAGATATGGGAAAAGTCAAAGAGCAGGCAAACATGTGCAATATTTACAATCTTCTCTTAAAGACACTATAGCGACAATGAAGTATTGACTGACCAACTCGGGAATTGTTTACCACGTGATGTACAAAAAATAGAATAAGAAAAATAATATTTTTTTATACACAACTATTTAGTTACTACTATTTCTTAAAATCATGGCAAGAACAAAGTTATCAAAAACATCATCTAAGAATAGATTTATATATAAGTTTATTTTCGTTTCACAAGAAGATTTATGTATTTAAAGATACTTGTCTTAAACTTTTTCTATATTTTTCTTCTAGGGAGCTTTCATCCAATTATTCTTATTAATGAGAAAATCTTTTCTATTTGATTAATTTTTATTCATATACTTACCAGACCATATTTCAAAACTTTTTACTTTTCCTAGGCAAACTATATTTCTAGACAACTTATTTCTTTAGAATGTAAAGTTTGATAAGGTTTTATAACTTCATATTTACAGTCTCTTCCAAAATATACAGTACTAACAAAAAGTTTATCATATAAGATTCTAGATGATTTAGTCCTACTCCATCGTCTGTCACACTACATTGTTCATCATATTTTTCCTTTTTCTCTTTCCAAATATAACTTCATATTTTCCACTTGTTACCTACAACGCTATATATTAATGGCAATCACATTCTGCACCCTCCATTTTTGAACCTGCAGCCCCATACGCCTCTCCCTTATTACACCACCACCGCTGTTGCCACCATTCGCCATCTATGCACCATCACCACCACCACAGAAGAAGAAGAAGAGAAGGAAATACTTCAAAGAAATGTCGTTCCAAAAAGCTCTTTCCATAACACATTCATGTGTTCCAGAACACATTTGAGGAAAACACATTCTAGAAGATATTATATACTTTTAAAAAAATTTGTTCTGAAAATTTTGTTCCACTTCCCAAATGTATTTTATGTGTTCTGAAAATTTTATTCCGGAAATCTTATTCTAGAAGTTTTATTATCCTATTAACGTGTTCTAAAATGTATTTCATAAATTTTGGAATGTGTGTTCTAGAAAATTTTAGAGACTGAAAATGTAGGAGGTGATAGTTGGAGATGTTAACAGTGATTAGGATGAAGAAGTTGGAGAAGGTAACATTGATGAGGAGGATGCTGACAATCCTGTTGTTGTGTTTGATGATAGTGAGGAGGAGAGACCTATTACAAGTGATGATGGTTTTTTTGATGTAGATGTAACCAGTAGTTAAAAGTGAAAAGGAAAACTGAAAGGGAAAGGAAAAAATGATAGATACTAGATTGGGAAGACCATCACATGATAGAGGTGATGAAGACAATGAAGGTGAAGTTGAAGACATTGATTTGTTATCGGTATGAAGCTAAATACCTTGATATTAAAGATTCTGATAACAATGGTGAAGTATTTGGTAAGTACGAGAGATATAAACCAAAATACGTGTCAGAATTTTCATTTAGGTTGGGAACAGACTTTGCTAATACATTTAGATTAGAAGGAATGACAACAGAAGGAAGAGGGTGGAATGTCATTGTGATTGTGGGTTTTTGGCTTATCTGAGTAAAGTGGGTAGGAGTGAAACCTAGAAATTAAGGACTTTGAAAGCAGAGCAAAAATGAGAGATCTAAGTAGGTTGGAAATTTGTTAGGATCTTGCAACAAGGTAAAGTTAAGTGAGATAATGGATGATATAAGGTTCAAGTATGCAACATTTATAAGCATGTTTGTGGTATAGAGGGAAACAGAGTTTTCTGAAGCAATGATTGATGGGGAGGCTAATAGTCAATACAACTTTTATTGTTGTACTCCGCATAATTGCATTTGATCAATGTTGGCAATAGTTGTAAGTTGCAATGATTAGAAATTTCAGCTGGAATGTTGTTATCGAGATCTGGCAGCTATTACATGTTCCTTGAAGGGTACAAAATGACATTCAAAAGTGTTTGCAGACCAATCATTGGTCGAGATAGGTGTTATTTGATAACAAAGTTTGGAAGAACTTTTAATGGTTGTTGAAAGAGATTCCAATAATCAATTTCTTGCTTTTGCTGTTGTGGAGCAAGAACCTAATGAAACTTCGGCTGGCTGGTTCTAGACTTACTTCTTGACGACATTGATGACATGCCATCAAAAAAATGGTATTCCTAAGTGCAAACAAAATGCAATTAATGATCTTATTAATGTGTCTGTGTGTAATTGATTTTATGGTTTTAAATGGAATGAATACATAATTAACCGAAAATATACCCTATTACCGGGCTAAATCGGTTGAGACTGTTACATCATTAATAGAGAGATTCTTGGAACTTGTTGAAGTTGATGCTTGTTTAGAGCTCAATTTTCCAACAGAAAATGCAGGGTGATTGGGTTTTGGAAGGGTCACTGTGTCACTTCCTAGCATTAGAACAACCGTAGACATGGTTGGTCTATCTGTTGCATCTTGTTGAACACACAGCAAAGCAATGTGTAAGCACTTGACAACCTCACTAGCTATGAAGGATTTTATCAGTGCTGGATCCATCAATTCCAAGCATTTTCCTGCACACCATATGCTCCAAGCCTGCATAATTGTGATTTGTGAAGTTGTTTAGGTCTAATTAGCATGCTTAACGACTCCTTGAACAATAAGAGGGAAAACTCACATATAAAAGAAGGCTTTGACCATGTTCTGATCGATGGAATCCACTGTTCTTTCTTCCACAAATGATTTCTAGGACAAGAACTCCAAAGCTGAAAACATCTGATTTCACAGAAAATAATCCTTCCATAGCATACTCTGGAGCCATGTATCCACTAAAGGAAAAAGGAATAATTAATACATAACAAAAATTTCATTTTTCAGATGGCTAAGTGCTTAAAACTACATTAGAAAAATCCTATTATAGGTAGAACTCACTAGGTGCCCACTACTCGTTTTGTATTTGCTTGGTTCTGTCCTACTTCAAATGCCCTGGCCAATCCAAAATCTGATATCTTGGGATTCATCTCTTCGTCTAATAGAACATTGCTAGCTTTGAGATCTCTATGAATTACTCTGAGTCGAGAGTCCTCATGAAGATATAAAATACCTTTTGCTATTCCATTGATAATGCTTAATCTTAGTTTCCAATCGAGTTCTTTTCTCTTCTCATCATCTGACAACATCAAGACAAAGAAGATATCTCAGAGAAAAGAAAGAGCAGAACGCCAAACAAAAAAAACTCAAGGACTCAGGAAATACAAAATAGTAATTATTCAAGAGGTTACCTATTTCTCTTAAGTATATCTTATGATTGCTTCATGAAGATAACTTGAATTCAGTTTCACATTATGAATAGAAATGAACTGTGCCCCATAACTTTCTCTGGTATTTATTATTATTATCATGATTATGATCATGAGTTCGTGCTCATATTCTTGAAAAGAAAAAATAGATACTAAAATCATCAACCACATGGCATATAAGCTAAAAATAATATACACTGTACTAAGTTCCACACTAATACTTTAAATCCAATAGCACCTCCACTTGATTGGTTTCCATAGACCATGATTAATTTGGAGCTCAGAAAAGGCAGTAAAAACTACAAAACTCTTGAAAAATGTGATTCACTAAAAACAATATCCAAAACATACCACGAAAGAGGTGAAAGTCGAGGCTTGCATTAGACATATACTCGTATACAAGTATCTTCTCATTTTCCTCCAAGCAGCACCCCAAAAGTCTCACAAGGTTACGATGTTGTAATTTAGCTATTAACATTACTTCATTCTTGAACTCCTGTGAGCCCTGACCAGAAAATTTTGAGAGCCTTTTCACTGCGATTTGTCTTCCATCTGGTAGAATTCCCTGATAAAAGTTTTCAATAAATGAGAACATATAGAAAGATGACAAATGTAAAGAATCTACATCACAAATTCCAAATCATTAATACCTTGTAAACAGGGCCAAATCCTCCTTCCCCTAATTTAGATGCTTCTGAAAAGTTATTAGTACTATGTAAAACTGTGATTAATGGGATTGTAGGCAGATCTCCATTCAATCTTTCCTCATCAAGCATCATCTTATCTACCAATGAAATGTTTTTGAGTTCATATTTGAGATAAATGGACATATCAAATATGTGAAAGCAATCTATTTTAAAAATCAAGTAAGTGTTACTGCAGAAAATTACTTTTTCTGACTCTTTTCCTGTACCAGAAGCAGCAGCCACTGAAACATAGTAGAGCTACAGCACCCAACAACACACTAAAGGAAATTATCAACTTTCTTGACTTACTATTACCTCCGTTGCCTACAACAGTATAAAACACGAACAATTATATTTTGAATCATTTACAGATCCTTGATATTCACATTCTGCAAAAATAGAAAGAGAAGTTAACTGCACTCAAAGCCTGAATAAAGTGCTTATCATCATAGCAGTAACAAAAGTAAATGTGATAGGTTTGCAGATTAGCTATAGCAATTAAGAGAGGCAATATAATGTCAATGTCACATGTTATGAGTATTGTCACATGTTATGGATCAATATCCTTTCCATTCAATACTAGTCAGGCTTTTTCATAGAAGTCTTGTTTTTTTGGCTAATTAAGTTTTTGTTTATCATATATCAGCTTGGATCATATAGGGAAGAAAAATAATATAATTGCTTTGCGAAAAATGTTACTTCCAATAAAGGGTACCACCAAATGATATTTGTTCTTTAACATAGAGTAAACATTACATTAATGAATTGCTTTCTCAGTAAATGATTGCCTAAAATACGCTTATCAGGCATCCATAAGAGAATATGTACATAAACATCTCTAAAAATTCATAAACTCCAATAGCATGCTCCTACACTTCAGATAAGAACACTAATAAATAATCCTAACAACTCTACACTAAAATTCTATAGAAAATGCTTCTCTCTGATTTGTATTCCTTCCATAGAACGGTTTTTATACACAAGTACTGGTGCCAACATTGGCTACAAGAACCATACGGAAATAGAAAAGGGAATCTAACAATAATGCATATTCGTGAAATAAGCACTTTGGGCTTCTTTGTATTCCTCGTGGGTGGAGAGGTTTAGGCCATGTTGCTAACACATGCATTATAATTCTATCAAGATTAGTTCTTAGCTAAACCTGAATTAGACAGATGAGGAAATTAATATTATCAAGATACTACTTCATAATTTAACTAGCATATCTAATGTACATTCAACAGAGTCTAAGCAAAGTATACAAGAAAATCTTATAATCACAATATTGGAAAAATCCATACTCTTGTTTTAACACATATCCCATTAACTACAAACAGAGGCGTGTACATTGCTGGATCACAAAATGAAACACTCTGCACTCCTTACTGCTGAACAATTTAGGAATTATCTACATAACAGATGACATATACTTCGCCTATACTAGTTCGTCTCATACTTATAAACCCACACATGCACAATTTCATTGATAACAATCACAAAATTGAACATACTGGATTTGAAGCATTACAGAAAAAATGCTGAGTATATCACCTTAAGAATATTCTGAATATAGGAGACTGTACCATGGAACCATAGTTTTAACTCTAATAGACATACAAGACAACTGTTAACAGTAGAACAAGGAAGACACCAAGTGAACATAATAAGAAATTTGTAATCTTTGTTAGTAATATTTCCTTGAACAAACTATGAGAATAAGGACTTTAAGCCTATCTCAACCTTACAAAATAAGTTTCTAAGATAAGATTTACAACCACTTATATACTATCATTTGACATTATCTTTATTGGAATTGGATCGCCGACATAACTGAATATCTTGAGCGGGAAACTAGATATTCGTGTATGTCCGATAGACCATTTCTCTTCATAAGATAGTTTTTAAACAATATAAAAATTCCAAATAAACCCTAACCTGAACTCTGGTAGAACTTTTCATCATCCATCCTCATGCCACAGCTTGGACCAAAAATTGCCCACTGTACATTTGTGGAACAACACTGCGGAAATATGTCTAACAATGCATGCAAGCACAGAGCACAATCATCATTTTGAATACCTCTATCACACTGCACCCACCCATATCTTTTCTGATTTTCAACCCAATCAAACTCATCCACTGCCCATAATGTCTTGGTCTCTACAGTTGCTTTTCTAATCAAACCCTCCATAGAATCCTCAGCTTTCTTAACTTCTGATGAGTCCTGTGCTTGGATGGAGAAATTAAAATAGAAATTTGATTTCTAAGTGAATAAATATCACACATCTAAATGAATGGTTTGGATGTTAATTAAATTTAAAGGACTTTGAAAAGACTAGAAAAATTCAGCAAAAAAATAGTTTTATTTAATGGAATCACATACTAGTATAAGTCTGTTAATTTTTAGAATAGCTTTCTTAAAAATAGTGGTGAATGACATTGTAAAACAAAGTCATAATTCAATTTTTTTTAATGATAAGAATTTTGTTGGAGAATATTTTAAAAAACAAAATAAACAAACCTCAAATAAAAATGAATTAACTCAAATAAGACATCAAATGACATCTTGCTGATTGTGCAGTGTGATAGATAGAGGTATTCAAAATGAATAAATGGTGTATATAACAACAGTGTAACAGTTTTTATATTGTCAGTCAAACCATAAAAAGTAAACTTTGGTGATTTTAGAATAATTTCTAAAAGCTGCTAGAATGGTTTATGCCCTTTTGAACTAGAGTTAAATCTCTTATTCAAAGTTTTAACTACGAATTTTGCAGATTAAACAACATAATCAAAAGGAAAAAAACTTCTGAAAGTTCTTTATCAGACTTCATAACCTCAAAAACCCTTGCATATATTTCACAATGATGTCATGATAAAAAAAAAGTTCATCTATCTTAAGCTATCTGAATTCATATCCCTTACTGAAACATTACCTTGATTTTTCTGGGTCCCGTAGTATTCCATATTGGGGTTAAACTGACTTTGCCACTGAAACTTTCGTTTGAGTAAAGGATGACGCATATATCATACCATATGATAGCTCTTACAGGGTTGGGACACATTCGGGAGAGTTCAGTGGCAGCAGTAGTGATGCAGAACTGGCAAAAATAGCCTGTGATATCGTATCTGCAGCTGTATAATCCATAAACAGTATCATCATGGTTGTGGTTGTTGTTATTAACAGTGGTGTAGTTGTATCCATCGCCTTTGTATGAGTCTGTGGCTATCCATGAGAGGTAGGTGTCAACGTTGGCTTTGTATGAAGGGCTAACAAGAGTTGAGTTCTCACAAAGACTGTTCATGTATATTGGGGCTTGAGCACTTGCTGTGATGAAAAGGAGGAGCATGAAGCTAAGACTAACCCTCATAGTGGTCATGAATTTTTTTGCTTTCATCCCCATGAAGTTTTGGTGCTACATTACAGAAGCATTTTCGTGGACAGGGTTGAGAAATTATGGTGAGACAATGGTACGTAGTATTAAATCACAAGTCAATTTACACATGACATAATTAAGTTGATTGTTGTTATTATTATTATTATTATTATTTGATTTGGTGAAGTCGTTGATCTTTGATAGGATAAGTTTGTATTTTCCTCTGAATTTGAATATCTTTGTTTAGGTTTTTGTTTCCGTGTCTTAAACACTTCTAAATATTTTGTTTGTATGTCTAATTATTGTCAATTAGTATTTATATGATAAATTATTTTGATTTTGTAATCTTATCATGAAATGTATGTTAGATTTTATTTTTTATTTCAAAAGAAAAAAATTGGATAATTTTTTTTTTCAAATTAAAGAAATTAAAAAAATGGGTTTTAAATTGAAAAGATAAAAAATTAAATCAAATTCAATGAAGTGAAGAGATATTTAAAATATAACACGGCTACTCCTAAAAAATTTTCGGATTTATGTAACATTGTTTCTCAACGTTTACAACAATTATTTATAAAGATATACGTTTAATATTTTTTTTTGGCTGACTAAAAAGGATTAGTGTAATTTATAATTGAACTCAGCTTAATGTCATTAAAATAATCAATTCTTTTTAATAAATTTGTAAATAATATGCAACAAGACCTTTCAAGTTTGAATTAGCCTAATTAAATTAATTAACTTATCTGACACGCGAGCAAGTGTTTGATTATTGAATGGATCATTCTTATGTAGTGATTACATTTTTCTAATGAAAGTGTTTGAATTGAACATACATTTTGCTAATGAAAGTGTTTGAATTGAACATACATTTTGCTAATGAAAGTGTTTGAATTGAACATACATTTTGCTTAAGAAGAAAAAATATTGGATTTTTTACTTTAGAAAACAAAATTTGTCACTGGTCAAGAACATCACCAACATGTACATTTTCTAAGCAACGATCAGATTATTCAAATTCCGGTGTTAATTTCTAATTTGACTTTTTGGTACATTTTGTATTTCCAAATTTAAAACATTGTAATTAAACTGGTTCCGGGCATCTTTGCTAATTAAATTAAAATTCTTCCATGTAAATGACCAAATTGTGTGTTTGGCTTGCCATAAATTATTTCTTTTATTTTAGTCCTTGATGAAATGTTTTCTTTTAACTGGTCCCTGCTGCTAATTAACCTTGAGTAAGTCTGTGATCACGACGTCAACTTTCGTTATAGTTAACATGGTGATTTGTGCATACAAATATTCTTCACGTTTTTAATTAATTGATTTTGTTGAAATGACGTCGTCTATATGGCCTAAATCATTTTTGTTTTCAATTTTATTTTTTATTTTCATTTTCAATCAACGATGATTGGTTTTTCATACACGTTTTCGATCTCCTTTTTCAATTTGTTTTGCTCTTCCTTTTTTATCATAAGTTATTAGGTTTCACTTTTTCTCATTTTCCCTTTTCCTTTCACTCTTTTTTTGTTTGTTTACCAATCCTTTTATCACACTTAACTGCGATGTAACTTTACTAAACTTAAAGTCCAAAATATTCAGGTGAGCTTTTACAACTTTTCTTTTATATTTTTGACGTTGTGTGATTTGTAAGTTTGTTTTGAGAGTTTTCAATGAATATTTTTAGGAATTTGTGAAATGTATAAGAATCAATTTGAACCTTTAAAGTAGAATAAAACCAACAAGAGAAAATTGGTTTTGTATAGATTTTATAATTTAAATGTTTTGGTGAGGGGAAAACTTCATATGCTATTGTTAAATCTATCACAGATGGCGTAAACAAACAATTCCACATATAAATTCGATTGGTTGAACTGAATATATCTGCAAAAAACGTAGAGTTCAAGAAATTTTAGAATATATTGTTCTACAAACCAAGAGCTAATATCTCAATAGCAAAATCTGATGGTTTTGCATTAGTTGGAGATAATAAAACGTCAAGAATGCAAACCAGAAACTTAGCAGATATTCATTTATTAGAGTTTCTTACAGAACTTGTGTTAGAATAACATAAACAAGAAAAGCTGAGAAGATTGAATCCAATTGGCTTTCAAAATAAATTATTGGAAAAAAATTCATATAAGTATGAACAAAGAAGGAGGAAACAGAGTGGGTGAGAAAACAGGTTTGCCGAACAACTGAATGGATGAAAACGTGACCACTCCCAGAACTTTCACACTTGCCCCCTTCACCGTTTTTCATGTTCCCTAAATATAACAATTTCAAAAGAGAACATCCATAATAAGACATTAAAAAGACGAAAAGTCGATGCGTGAGGAAAGTGGTGAACTAAAGTAAAGATTAAAATATTTGCACTAAATAAGATTGAATTAAAATTGCTTCAAAGATAGAGTGGAGAATTGGCACCTGATGAAAATGTAGGCATGTGAGAATTGGTGCCATAGTAATTTCCAACTTAGGCTTCGTCTATGATGTGAGCAACCTTTTCCCAGTCTTCACCTCCTTTCTTGCAGCGCTGTTTGAGCAACGGGCAGTCTTCAATTCTGAGATGTGAAATGGATTCGGGCAGACCCTCTTCTGGCAAGCATTGGAGGGTGGGGCAACCCCACAGAACCAATTCCTGAAGAGATGAGAGGTGACAGAGACCCCTGTAGTCCAGATTCTTAAGATTTCGACAATACCTGAACTCTAGAGTAGTAAGAGAGAGTGGGAGCAAACCTTCATCGGGAAAAGACTCAACGTCTACATCTGAAATCCTCAAGAGTTCTAAAGAGGGATTGGGTCCCAAAGCCCCTTTCACTGAGCCAACAAGTTTGGAGCAATTCAAGAGATCCATGACTATTAGATTTGGTGGCAAACATCCATCAGAGAACTCCACTCCTGGGCAATCGCCTATGGACAGACGATTAAGAGAAGGAAGGAGGGCAGGCATGTGTTTAGGTAATGATTTCAACTTCCACAATTTTCTAATATATAATACCTCTAGCTGAGGCGCAAATAATCCTTCATTGGGAAATGATTCAAATTCAGAGCATTTTTCAATGCTAAGACAATTCAAATGACTATGAGGCTGCCCCTGTGATATCATCCGTAGGTTACGACACTTGTATAATTCAAGGTAGCAGAGTTTTGGGAACAAGTCTAGAGGGAAGGTTGTCAGAGAGTCACAACCATCTGTGATCCTCAATTCTTCAAGGAAATGGAAGCAATGGTTTATGGGAATATTCATGCCTGGACAACAATCAATATGCAAGTATTGAAGAGGAGAGTTAGATACACCTTCAACTTCTACTGCCCTGGGAATCCAAGCCACAAGTTGTTTGCACTGCTCAATAATTAGTTTCTTTAAATCAGAAAGTTGTTCTGGCAAGTGCCCTTTCAGCTTTCGACAATCCTTTACATCAAGTGTTTGAAGACGTGGAAAAGCACCCGTCATGCATTGCCATTCTTCCCATTCCTTCATATCACTAAATTTCAATGTTTCCAAAGATGGAAATGCAGAAGAGGTATTCCCGTAAAAATCAGCATCTATCCTCACTATCTGATCAAGGCCCTCAATTTCCAAGTACTTGAGAGATGTCAGAAGTCCAAGGGAAGGCAACTTCACAGAATATTTACAGCCCACCAACTCTAAGGACACCACATTCAATACAGAATTATCAGATAGCCAGCGGGGAAATTGTGTACCACCATAGCCATTGATTGCCAACACCTCCAAATGTCTGGAAGGTTTCAGATTCTCGAGTACTTCTCTTTCCTTTATTGAATCCTCGTTGTACCGCTTAAAATACCATTCTAATTTTAACTTCACAAGATGTGTTTTATTGTTCAAATCCGCTACCAATGCATCACAGGGATTCACCATATTTTCAAGATTTATAATTGACAGCTGTCCGTAAAGATCAAGTTGTCCAAGTTGTTGAATACTGAACTCACTTCTTCGGCGAACCTCAAACTTATCCATCCATACTTGAAGATTCTTCAACTTTCCAAAAAGCACTGGAGCCTTTCTTAAAGAAATTCCCTTATGTTCAAGGCGGCGCAAATTTGAGAGTTCATGCAAAGTCGAGGGCAGCTCCCGCAAATGGAAACAATCGTTGAGTTTCAACACTTGCAAGTTACAGAGTGATCCTATTGAGTCGGGAAGTCTCGAAAGGTCTAATGAACGGAGATGTATAAAATCGGCTATAGTGTCAGGCACCTCTTTTATCTTACTACAGTAAGACAAAGATAAGAGCCGTAAGAACTTAAAGTTGGAGATCAACTCTTGTATTGACATCCCACAGTTCGTATACATGGACATAAATGTCCGTAGCCTTTTAGCATCACATAAACTCCTATACTCATCACATCCAACAACATACTTTACAGTTGAAAAGTGGCGGGTTTTCTTTGGTACGCTTCCTGGTCTATCAACACCCAACCTGTAGCAGATTTCACCACAAAAATATTTTGCTAAATCATTCAGAAGGTCGTGCATAACAAAACATGATTTTAAGCTCCCGCTAGAGTGTTGAAAGAATGACCTTGATAGTAGATCATTGAAGTATTGTTCACCTATTTCTTCTGGAGACTTACTCTGCTGAGAGCATTGTAGAAAATTTTCAGCCATCCACATGAGAATTAACGTCTCCTTTTTAAACTCATGGTCTTTGGGAAATAATGCACAATAAGCGAAACATCTTTTCAGATGAGAAGGAAGATGGTAATAGCTCAACAACAAAGCGGGAATAATTTTACTATCTTCTATCGGTAAGTCCCATATGTTGCTTCTCAATACACCTTCCCACTCTGAAACTGATGACTTTGACTGTAAAAGACCTCCTACCGTTTCAAGGGCCAGAGGTAGTCCTTGGCCCTTTTCAACTATCTTCATGCCAATCTCTTCCAACACATAATTGGACTTAGAGATATCATCTTGGAATGCATGTTTAGCAAAAACTTGCCAGCTGTGATCTCTGCGTAATTACTTTAGTTGGTGAATATTGTTTGACTCCATGATAGAAGCAACCTTGTTACTGCGTGTTGAGATTAGAATTTTACTTCCCTGACCCCCATATTTAAGAGGAGTTTGCAATAATTTCCATTGGTTTCGGTCTTCATTCCAGACATCATCCAGAACGAGGAGAAACTTCTTTCCTGTCAACTTTTCTTTCAATCGTCCCTGAACCATTTCTAGGTCTTCACTATCATCTTTTGATTTAGTGAAAGCCCCAATAATTGCTTTTGATACTTTCAAAACATCAAATTCATCAGAAATACAAACCCATGCTTTTTCATCAAATCTACCTTCCTTAATCTTTGGGTCATTGTATACATGTTGAGCAAGTGTGGTCTTACCCATCCCGCCCATACCCACAATACAAAGTATTGACAGTTGCCTACTGTTCTCACTGTCAGATGTCAGCCAATTAAGGATCTTTTCTTTGTCCTCATCTCTGCCATAAATAACCTCTTCAGTCACCAACGATGTGGATTCATTTTTTTTCGCTGACACTTTATTACCCAACCCAGATCTAACACCACTAGAAATTTTGAAATCTTGAACAACCTTTTGGTTTAAGAGAGATTCTAGATCATCTAGCACTTCTATCATCTTTGATTCAAAACTTCTTACCTTGCTAGCACTGCTCTGGAATTCAGCGTTCAACTCAGTTTTGGAGAATTCATAGTGTATTTGCTCCAACAGATCCTCCGCATCATACAACGCGTCTCTGACCTCATCAAGCCATTCTTTGACCAATGAATTAGTGAACTGCTTTTGTTCTGCATCGTCAATCACAGCATGGATGTCCATCAGCTTCCTCTTTAACTTTTTCAGCAGCTTCTCATCGAGTTTTCTCCCATGAAAGTAGTCCAGAAGTTGATGAGAATCCAGCTTGTCAAATAGGACCTGAAGAACAGCACCAAAAAGAGCACCACCAAGTGTTTCTAGGACAGGCATGGTTGGAAAGGAAGTGACCAAATGAAAGAGAAGAAAGTGTTGCGAAAATTGGAAGTGCAGTTTCGTTACGTGAATGAAGGGTCAAGCGTGAACGCAGATAGAGAAAAGTTAACATTTAACAAAATGCAATAAGTGATGATTTTATTAGAGATGGCTTTACTCCAATCCAAGGTTCAATGGTCAAGAAATCTGTTCATTATTCCCGACAGCACAACTTGGATTCAGATAATCAATTTTTTTTTCTTGCTTTGATTACTTTAATGAATTTCTGGGAACTTGCATTTAGTCAATTTTGGTGGCTAACTTCACAACAAGAAACCCGAGGGACCATCAACTTAAATTATTTTGAGCCATGACAAGTTGCAGACATACTCGTAATTCTTTTCTGGTTTTTTCGACCTTTCTATATTTTTCGTAACGTTTGTTTTCGGTATTCCTGTACTTACCCACTCCTTATTAATATTTGGTGCTATGCTTCTTCTATCTGATTCAATAATGATCATTGTGATCAGTCCAGTTTTTTTATTTGTGTTTGGATGGGGACCGTTGAATCAGTCCATTATTCTGTAATTTTTATTTTCGAAAGATCAAAAGTTAGTAGTGAGTCATACTGGTTTTTTAACAAAAATGAGTGTTTGCGTTTGAATAAGAATGTAGCAGTAACCACATTGCTAATCACCCCGTTAACTTTGAATACCCTTTGCTGTTTCAATCATCTGTCCATTAACACTCAATTACTGAAACATGTTGGAGTCTAAAATTGAAGTGCAGCTAAGAATTATCAATGAACAGTTGCGGCTAAAGACTTTAGGAGGCCTAAAGCGAATAAAAAAAATGAGGCCTTTTTTAAATTAATAAAATAATTAAAATTATGATATTTTATCTAAAATTTATTTTTTGAGCTTTTTGTGATTCAAAATTATCTATTAAATTATCATAATTATTTTTATTTAAAAAATCATTTTCAATAGACAATAAAGCTAATTCGTTTAATCTTTGTTGAGACATTGTTTATCTTAAATAAGATTTTATTAGTTTAAATTTTGAAAAACTCCTTTCAACTAAAGCAACTGATAAATTGTTAACAAAACAACAACAATTCAATCTTTCATAATTCATCTCACATCATACATACTCACAAACAAAGACACTAGACTCTCTACTTTCAGAAGACTCGTGCATTGAGTTAAACTCTAATTGCTTTAGTTGGTGAATATTGTTTGACTCCATGGTAGAAGCAACTTTGTTACTGCGTGTTGTCACAAGAATTATACTTCCCTTAGCCCCATATCTAAGAGGAGTTTGCAGTGATTTCCATTTGTTTCGGTCTTCGTTCCAGACATCATCCAGAACGAGGAGAAACTTCCTTCCTGCCAATTTTCTTTCCAATTTTTCATGAACCATTTGCAGGTCTTCACTATCATCTTTTGATTTAGTGAAAGCCCCAATAATTGCTTGTGATACTTTCAAAACATCAAATTCATCAGAAATACAAACCCAAGCTTTTTCATCAAATCTACCTTCCTTAATCTTTGGGTCATTGTATACATGTTGAGCAAGTGTGGTCTTACCCATCCCGCCCATACCCACAATACAAAGTATTGACAGTTGGCTACCGTTCTCATCGTCAGATGTCAGCCAATTAAGGATCTTTTCTTTGTCCTCATCTCTGCCATAAATAACATCTTCAGCCACCAACGATGAGGATTCATTTTTTCTCTCTAACACTTTATTACCCAATTCGGATCCGACACCACGAGCATTTTTCAGATCTAGATCATCCTTTTGGTTTAAAAGAGATTCAAGGTCATCTAGGACTTCTTTAAGCTCGGATTCAAGACTGTGTACCTTGTTAGCACTGCTCTGGTATTTATGTTCTGACTCACTTTTGGAGAATTCATAGTCTATTTCATCCAGCAAATCCTCTGTATCCAACAACACGTCTCTGACTTCGTCAAGCCACGCTTTAACATAAGCATTTCTGAACTGCTTTTGTTCTGCATCATCAACCAGAGCATTGATGGACACCAACTTCCTCCTCAACATTTTCAGCAGCTTCTCATCCAGCTTTCTGCCACGAAAGTAGTCCAGGACTTGATGAGAATCCAGCTTGTCAAATAGGAGCTGGAGAACAACACCAAAAAGAGCACCGCCAAGTGTTTCTAGGACTGGCATGGTTGGAAAGGAAGTGGGCAAATGAAGAGAAGAAAGGGTTGTGAAAATTGGAAGTGAAGCTTTGTTAGGGGAATGAGATGACTTTACTTCAATAAAGGACTCATGGCGAGGAAGCAGCAGCAGTTGACGATTCCCGACAGCTCCATGTGGATTTGATAATATTATAGTGTTGGATTAGTTGTCCGATCCTTATTTATTTACTTGGCTGATAATTTCTAGTATTTTTCTATGTAGGTAGTGGCAGGGTTAAATCAGTTCATTATTCTGTCTACTTTTATATTTTCTGTCTCAAATTTATTTAGAAAGTTAATGATATTATATGTAACAAACAAATGAAGTGCTGAGCTATAACAAAATTAATGTTCTAGTTTATTGCTGTTAGAGTTAAAGTTACATTAGTTTCAAGAGGATAGAATTTAAACTTTAGTGTCATCATGGAAGTTAACCTTATGATCTATTACCGAGATCTGTTTATCATTTCAATAATTTTATTATTCATTGATTCGAGAGCTTTATTTAATTCTTGTGTTCTTCTTTTCAATAGAATAAGAAAAATAGTATCTTTTTATACACACAACTATTTAATTCTTACTATTTCTTAAAATCTTGGCAAGAACAAAGTTATCAAAAACAAAAAACATGATGTAAGAATAGATTTATATATAAGTTTATTTTCGTTTCACTAGTAAAAGATTTATCTATTTAAAGATACTTCTCTTAAAAATTTTCCATATTATTTTTCAATTGAGCTTTCGTTCGATTATATTTGTAAATGATAAAATCTTTTCTATTTGATTATTTTTTATTCAGATAGTTACCAGACGATCCTTCAAATTTTTCTATTTTTCCTAGACAAACTATATTTCTAGACGACTTATTTCTTTGGAATATAAAGTTTGATAAGGTTTTATAACTTCATATTTACAGTCTCCTCCAAAATACACAATACTAACCAAAAGTTTACCATATAAGATTCTAGACAATTTAGTCCTACTACATCATCTATCACACTACATTGTTCATCACAGTTCTCCTTCTTCTCTTGCCAAATAGGAACAGGTAATAGGTTAAGCAAAAGATTACGGTAGAAAATAAGTGCAAAAGGCAAATGTCATCTCCACCAGACCGTTCAGTGTCAAATTCATTCCTATTCAATAGGGAAACTACATAGTAGAATGGGTAATGCACCCTCAATTATATTTGTGTTCCAACCATGTCTATAAAATATGCTGAGATGTCTGCTGTGAAGGAATTATATTTGTTCAGATCTGTCATGGCTTGCTTATATTTGGAAGGGATGTGATTAAAAGAAAAATATAAAAAAGTGAGATAGACATACTATTAATATATATATATATATATATATATATATATATATATATATATATATATATATAAGAAATTTGTATAATTTTGCAACAAAAGAAATTTGTCAACATTCAGTAATAATAATAAACAAATGGTATTCAATATCAAAGTTAAAGAACATGTTACCTTCAGAATTATTCAATATATGTAAAAGTACGTAATGAATACTCTCTAGTTAAGAAATATAAATGTTTTCTTATTTTTTATTTTTATGTAATGACTAGTAAAGATAATTAAGCAATCACAATCACATCTTTCACCATCAAAATAATATTTGCAGCTAAATCATTCCTCAAATAATTAAATCCTCACACTTGCATAACACACCATAATCGTGGGTAACAATCATATCACAATAAATACTTTAATATAATAAATACTTATTCTGCAACATAGTCTTTGTAAACGTTTGAAAGTTCATTAAATTTCAGTGGTACGGTCCATAAATCCATCTGTGAAAACATGAGTAATAAATTTAGAGTTGAGAACTTTAACAGGTAATAAGTCTTAGGGATCCTTACCAAAAATACGAAAGTAGCTAATATGTGTCTATTTCATTTTTCTTACTTTAATTCCTTCGTCCTCTTGTTCGAGCTTTTCTTTTTGTGAGTAGTGAGATGCGTCTTATGCATTTTAGGAGATTTATATTTATAGAGTATATGGTAATTATTATTTCTAGTCTCATTCCAAATATTTGATATAAATTTAATTTGATTCTAAAGTTTATTTTCATGATTTTGAAGAGCAGAGGAAGTTTTTAACTGTAACAATAATGTGGTGCTGATTATAAATAGTTTATCTTTAGAATTTAATGCGGTTCAAAATTTTATCTTTCAAATCTTATATCCTTCACTTGAAGACAACCAAATACGTTAATTAAATATAAAACTACGTTAAAGAAATAGCTGAAACAACAATTATATGAACCGGCAGTAGACCATATTCATTAGATAATAGCTTTAGAGATTCTTGTAGATGATACTTAAGATTTTAGGTCGAGATTTTGATACCAGATTTTTAGGGTTTACATGGAGATCACATGAAATATCATGCATGTCTATTTCCAACTGATCCACATACCGTACATGGCCAAATACGACACAGCCAGAACACTTGGTATAAAATTTCCATTCATGGCTATTTCACAACATACTTAACAACATGAAATTGTTCTTCTGCTCTAAACTGTGTTGTTACTACTGATAATACATTGTTACATATGTTTTAGTAGCCTCACTTATCATTCCTATTTTTTTCTCTTCAATGAACACATCACCGCTGAAACTGTTGCCACCCATAACAATCGAAATATGGAGGTACATTTAAATTTATATGTAGTTTCAGTTTAGTGCTTGGTTGTAAACACTATGTATCCACCGTTTTCTGGCTATGACTATTATAAGTATTCTGGTTCCACTTTTGCAAAATAGCATCTTGGATAGTTTTTTCACTAATTGAAAAAATATGATTTTGTTTATAGTGGTATAATGAAAAAATTTGCTGTTTGTTTTGTTTGCAGTGACCTTTCTTACAACAATTTTACATGACAAGGATCATATCAACCTACTTATGGACTGAGGACCTCTTAGAATCCAAAATCTTTTGCTATAATTATTCGTGAGTTAGCTATTTATACACCTCAATTCTTGCACTTCATACTTTTTTCTAATTTTGGGAAACTAAGATAGTGCATGTGAGTGATTATATCTATGCACTCTTATGTGTTGGAACACACGTGCTTTTGTTGTTTTATCATCTAAAAGGAAAATGGTGCAAAAATGATGTAATGAGAATGGTGTATAAATAACATAAAAGTGTTACAATGATATTTTTGCATTTTTTTACTATTGTTGAAAATAATTTTGTTACTATTGGTTATGGATAATTTTGTTAATAATAGATAATTTTGTCTAGCATTCTCTTTAATTTTTTTTTTCTGAGAAAATTTATTTCTAGTAATAAACATTTATCTATTAAACAATTTAATAATTTAGTAACATGTTAAAATGTTATAAAATATTTATATTAGTGACATTTTTATAGTGTTACCTTTATTAAAAAATATTACAAAAGATTTTTAGGTAATAATTTTAAAACATTACCTCTTTATTAAAAAAAGGTTACTAAAATACTTTAGTTTTTATTAAGAAAAGATTATTAAAAGAATTTAGTAACAATTTTAAAGTGATATGTTTTTATTAAATACATGTTATTCAAAGAATTTAGTAATATCTTTAAAATATTATTTTTTTATTAAACAAATGTTATCAAAAGTATTTAGTGATATTTTTATAAATTTGGTTCTTGATATAAATATTATTAAAAATATTTAATAAAATAGAGTATATTTAACATTTGGTAAAATGTAACTAGATAATATTAGTAATACTTTATTTAATTTAGTAAAAACATTTAAATGTCACTAATTATTGTATATCTTATATATAGCTCCAAACTTCAAACTTCAAACTTCATAACTAGGAATTGTACCTTGAAATTCTGCTTTAACATCAACTCTGATAGCAGAGTTTACGTTCAAATTTCAAATTGTACCTTCCAATGCAGGTTAGATAAGTACAACTAGCTTTTTCATATTTATCTTTTCTTGTAAAGTGTGCACTAGGAATCTTTCTCTTTATTTATGTATTTTTTAATTTCTTTTTGGGATAAAATCTCTCACCCCGTGCATGTCATCACGTAGAAATCATGAATATATTGTTGAAGGATGGAATGGAGCTTGGAGAGAGTCGGATGCTATTCTAAAATTTGTATGGTAGATCCAATAATAACTTTTGCAACTGCTTGTTACTGACACTTTCTGTAGGATGTTCTGATATGCTTATCTCTAATTTTCATAATATTGTGCTCTGCATTAACAATGTCTGTGCTGATATCTGCTTAGAAGAATGATGTATAGAAAAAAAAAAAAATGGAGTAATATGATCACTGAAAACAGTCTAAATTGACGAGAATATATGGTTTGAGTGTAGGCGTGGTCAAACTGCAATGTCTATATATCACTTCCACTATTCATGGCTGACTCTTAAATATATTATTACAGGTAAATCCATCTTAGCAATAATTTAATTGTGGTAATATTTAAGTGAAAATAATTAAACGAAAAAAAGAAGGATTTCATTGATATAACATTAAGTTCGGATATGACATACAGACGTTTGAGAACATGAAGAAATTTTGGATTTAGGAGATAATTGCTTAGTAATTACAAGGGATCATAAAACTGAACAGATTCCTTTAGAAGATAATTGCTTAGTAAAAACAATTTCCATAATCTTGATAGAAAATGAACTGTACATTCTTTAAAATATATCAAATGAACTTAAAAAAACATATAAGGTGAGTATGAACTAAGAAAAATGAAGAAAGAGAGCGAAGAGGAAAGAAGTTTAGCCAACAAGTGAATGGATGAAACCAAAATCATGACCACTTCCAACGATAGAGTGCACCCATGGTGGAATTGATGCCAGAACTTTCAGACGAGTTTACCCCTTCACCATTTTCTATGTTCCCTAGATATAATCATCGTCACTCAACTTCAAAATTGAATATCTATAATAGAAATTGTTGCTTCACGTAACACAGAACATTGAAAAGACCATCGGTTGGTGCGTGATGAAATTATTTGCGCTAAATAAGATTGTATTTGAAAGGCTTCTAAGATAGTGTGGAGAATTGGCACCTGATGAATGAGGATTGGTGCCTTGGGAATTTCCAATTTGTGATTCGTCTTATGTGTTTACTCGTTCACAATCAACCCATAAAGTTTTAATGTGAGCAATCGTTTTCCAGTCTTCGCCTCCTTGCTTCTTGCAGCGCTGTTTGAGCAACGGGCAGTTCTGAATTCTGAGTTGTGAAATGGATTCAGGCGGACCCTCCTCTGGCAAGCATTGGAGTACAGGACAACTTCGAATAACCATTGCATGAAGAGAAGAGAGATGACAGAGAGCCCTGTAGTCCAGTTTCTTAAGATTTGGACAATCACTTACCTCTAGCTCACTAAGAGAGAGTGGGAGCATTAAACCTTCTTCCCGAAAAGACTCAACATCTACACCTGAAATATTCAATTTTCTTTCAAGAGAGACTAACTTTAATTCTCTCCGTTCCTATACAAAACAAAAATCAAAACAATTCATAATATTAATGTAAGTAATTAAATTTAAACCAACCACTAACACAGTACACAAAGCAATAATATTTTACCTCTTCAGTCCAAAATCTAAAGACAACATAATCACGGTAATTAATCAAAACAAAAAGATCAGCCGGACCACCAAATCCCTCTGCATTAACAACATCATCATCACATAAGCTGTAGGTCTCTCCCGACCTCCTCTAATTTTTGCCATAATTTCTGAAACCAATTAGAGAATTTTCAAAATGACTTACATACACGGGTCGGGTAATCTGCAATCCATATAAAAATTTAAATATATTGAGGGTTACACAACCCAGCCAAAAAAACCTCCACCACCGCTATTCTCCCGCAGCAATACTTTATATCTACCACTAGAACATCAAATTCAACTTACAATAAATCTTACCTTTCTCTTAATTGATGTATAACTCTTAAATTGGGTGACTTCAAGTTTCTTCCCCTTCAAACGAGCTACAATGGAGGTGCAGCGAGCTACGATGGAGGTCCACCAACGCTGGAGGTGAACGAGTGCAGTGAACAACCAAGTCTGTGGAAGAGCAAACCAATGGCGGAGGTGCACGACGGGTAGCAGAAAAACGAAGGAGGTGCAGACGGCGGAGGAAGTGTGTGAGGGGTTGCAGGTTGAGTGATGAAGAAAAGGGAAAGATTGGATTAAAAAAAAATTAAAAAAATTAAAATGGTAATTTACTATTTGCTATGGAGGTGCAGGAAGTTAGTACGGAGGTCCACGAAAAATCAGTCCCAAAGAATTCACGGTTAGGATTGGGAACATCCACGCAGCTGATCCTCCTTTCACAATACGGTAATAACAATGAGAAATTTGGATTAGATTGATTATTAATGTCTTAAATTTTTGTCATCGCCACGTGTGATTATTCTACTCCATCATTACCGTCTCAACGAATATTAACATAGACTAAATTCATTTATTTTAAATAAAATTGGGATGAAATTAAGAATTTAAAAATTGTAAAATTACATTGAAAAAAAATATTCAAATATGGAAAAAAGATCTATTTAGTCTTTCTTTCCGATAGTTTTCTAATAGAAGGTCGAAAGAAAACTAATTGTATAAGGAGAGAAACTGGTTTTTAAAATTTCAACAGTGCTGGTTGGTGTAATATATAAAAAAAATGTACAATCATCAATTAAAGGGAATATTAGGTTATCAGGTCTATTACCCTTCCCCATTTTCTATGTTCTCTAAATATAAGAATAGTTACTCAACTTCAACACTGAATATCCATAATAGAAATTGTTGCTGCACGAAAAACAGAACAGAACATTAGAAAGACTATGGGTTGAGGCGTGATGAAAATGATAAACTAGATATCAAAATATTTGCACTAAATTTGGAAGACGGTGTGTGGAGAATTGGCACCTGATGACAATGTAGGCATATGAGAATCGGTGCATTGATAATTTCCAACTTCTATTTCCTCTTTATATGTTTACTTGCTCATTATCAACCAATATATCTTCAATGTGAGCAATCTTTTCCCAGTCTTCACCTTCTTCTCTCTTGCAGCGGTGTTTGAGCAACGGGCAGTAATGAATGTTAAGTTGTGAAATGGATTCGGGCAGACCCTCCTCTGGCAAGCATTGGAGTACAGGACAATTTCGAAGATTCAAAGTCTGAAGTGAGGATAGGTGACAGAGACCCCTGTAGTCCAGTTTCTCTTGCAGCGCTGTTCGAGCAACGGGCAGTCTTTAATGTCAAGTTTTGTAATGGATTCGGGCAGACCCTCCTCTGGCAAGCATTGGAGGTTGGGGCAACCCCACAGAACCAATTTCTGAAGAGAGGAGAGGTGAGGGAGACCCCTGTAGCCCAGTTTCTTAAGATTTGGACAAGCATATATGCTTAGCTCAGTAAGAGAGAGTGGGAGCACACCTTCATCGGGAAAAGACTCAACATCGGCACCTGAAAAACTCAACTTTTCTAAAGAGGGATTGGGTCCCAAAGCCCCTTTCAGTGAGGC
>Ga0209700_104841_pt1 | contig 23609 bp, 28 predicted proteins | sample SiratroredBW_FD_187528 | JGI IMG/M metagenome (GOLD analysis project Ga0209700, IMG submission 187528) | Root nodule microbial communities of legume samples collected from California, USA - Siratro red BW (SPAdes) (version 2) | ecosystem: Host-associated > Plants > Roots > Nodule | place: USA...
ATATATATATATATATATATATATATATATATATATATAATTTTCTTTACTTTTATCACCGATCAACTATGCGACTTCACTTGCGTGAAAAAACACCAATAAATAGTTTATATTTAATATTTTTTATTTTTTTAAAAAACAAAAATTACGTATAACCCCTTTAGTTGTTTAATATAAACTTCTATTGCACATACCGTCAAGAAAAATCACATCGAAATTTATGGTGCCTTTAATACAAGCTTTTATTATACATATTTTCAGATAAAGTTGTAATTTTAATCGGGGAAAAAAATACAATTCAACTACATTTTAAGATTTATACTTTTTTTACTTTAAAAAAAAGTTCTGTCCTTTTTTAAACTCTCCCCTGTTTATTCCACTTTCGTAAAGACAAAATTATATTAATGAAACTTTTAGCATCTCAATAACTTTCTTACAAGAAAAAGTTAAATTATTGACGGAATTTTATCGATAAAACTTTATCTATTGGTAAAATATTATTATCAATGATTTATTGATAGATTTCTGAGTCCGTCAGTGACTACCAATGGATTTATCCTAAATTTGTCGATAATTACCGACAAATCAGAAATTCGTCGGTATATCGACGGACTCAAAAATTTGTCAGTAAATTTACATACAATCAATTTACCGATAGATTTTGAGTGTTTCCATTAGATTTGTCTTGTCGGTAATTTTTATTTTTTTAGTGTTTATATAAAAAAACTAATTTTGTCTATTCATTAAATTATAATTTTATATTATCATAATTGTTTACGTTAAATTTGAATAAATGAAATAATAATTAGATAATTCAAATATTAATATATATTTCAAAAAATATATACCAAGTTAATTTCATTTTATATAAATAACTTTATAGTAAGTTTCTATATATAATTTATGTGAAAATAAATTAAATTTTAACAAGAAGTAAAGTGCCATATAGATATAATTGAATTTTTTAGCTCGTAAAAATATCAAAGACATAAAAATGATATAAAAACAGCAATATGAGACTAAGCCTAATGCAAGAAGAAAATATAACAACAAGAAATACGGAATTTTGAAAAGAACAAAAACAATAATGGATCAAATGTACTTCCTATTAATATATATATATATATATATATATATATATATATATATATATATATATATATATATATATATATATATTCGTTACTAATAAAAAAAATGATAACTGAGTGCTAAGTATGTCTATGTAATTGAGAAGAATAAGTAAAGGTGTAACAGACTAAATTCTGAAATGTGGAAGGTTTTATATATTCCAATTTTATTTTATTCTAGAATTGAAGGAGGATTTATCTCAAATATGGCTTCGAGAGAGGTCTAAAATCTTTATATATTAGTTACTTGTTTTTGAGAAGTAATAATGGCGATATAATTAATTACAAATCATCTTGAGAATAAAATTTGAAAAATAAATAAGAAAATTCATTAAAATAATAATATAACTTTTACGTAAGTTAAATGCAAGTTTTTTATATTTAAACATAGAAAAGTTTCGGCATACCATACCAGTATCTCTTTCAAAAAAAACAATATATCAATATTAAGTTATTCATAAGAGGTCTATGCCTATTTATTCTTTTAAGAGAGTTCTGTTGAAATTAAGATTGAGACAACAAATCTATACAGTGATGTAAACAGTAATATGCACTAGGCTTTCATGAGCTGTGATCACTGCTAGATGTACTGTAATCGAGGGCATTAAATTATCATATTTTCCATAACTAACTTTAATTTTGTAGGGTAGGTAAGAGGCTTGATCTCTGTGTATTTTGTGCCTAAGGCGTAGAGGTTTTATAATTTTTTTCTCGAGGTATTGGTGGTAAAAACTTTAATTGCTATCATACTTTTACATTTTTACATAGATTCCTTTACTATAACTTATTACAATTTTTTTATTAATGGTTTATTAAACTTTTCGATAATGTTTATATAAATAAAATAAATTCATCTTCTCTTATAAATAAAAAAAAATTATGCACTTAATTTTGTAGTTCACCTACCCCACCCTAGATTATTGAAAATGATCATAAGAAAAATATTATTATGCTTATTGTATTCTTGGGCCAAATTTTTACTATCCAATTTATCTTCTTTTATTAGAATTTTACTTTTTATTCCAATGAAAGTAAGGATTTAATATTCTATATTTTACATCAATGTAGCTTATAAGGAAAAGTTTAGAATATTCCTCTCACTTGTTCATAAATTCTTTTATTGGTATTTAAAAGTTTTCAAAATTGTATTATCGATATGTTTAAATTTGATATTCACAAATAAAAATAATATATATGAATAAAATATTGGGGATGCAATATAAAAACATATGTATAGAGGAAAACTAAACATATGCTACAAATTATTATTTTTCTCATTAATAGACATATCCTTCTAAATTAAGATTGTTCACATTCATTATTCATGTTATAATACATTCTAACTGCACACGTGGCAACAAAAGAAAACTGGACATGATATGCATTGTTCTTACACAAGATTATTAGGGCCTTAAGAGTATGTCATTATACGGTCAGGATGGTTCAAATCTTCGCTCTTCTTGACTTTCTGGCCCTCGTTCTCGTCCGTCAACTATGCATCCAAAATTGGATATAGGGAACCTGCTAATGACACTCTGATGCTCAAGTCAGTGTTCGCTTATCTGAGCAAAAGGCAGTTAGGATATATATTACGTACCTTTGACTTGCCCTGTACACTAACTTATAGTGTTCAAGGCTAACACAAACCTCACGCCATTGGTCTGGGTACTGTCATGTGGCAGCTTTTGCAGACTACAACTGTCAGAGGTTGTTCCAGAGCTAGCAACTCTAGGGTTGCCTCAGTTTGAAATGTCATCAGTTTAGGACGACAAGATTTCGTCCTAGGCCGTGTAGTACACTTGCCCACTAAGCTTGAGCAATGGGTAAGCGAAAGGTTTTATTCTGCGGCCGCAAAGTATTCGGCTATCTTGTATGCTGGTTGGGCGAGAAACTTTAGTTTGATTATTCAGGTCAACCAGATTTTGGGCGGGACATTTTGGTGCTTGATCCCTTTTCAATTTGGTTTTTTTTTTTTTCCAATTATTCATGCCTTGGCGGTGACGTAGCCCAACTTTGTGGGTTGTGCCTCAATTATCTGATGGTGAGAGATTAAATGTGCATTGTTCAGGCGTATTGGTGTGTGTGCTCCTTCTATAAATGAAGGTGTTGGCTTATTATATGAGTGCACTTCTAAAAATCTCTTTGATATCTAGCAACTTTGAGCTTGAGGTGTTTTGTAGTGGCTAGGCGCAAATCTTTCATTCTTGGAGGTAAAAGATGTTGTCCTCGTCTAGCTTCTTTGAGTCAACTGAGAGTGTTTCTTCGAGTGTTGGGACGGGTTATGAAGGATTTGAGGACTCGCTTATCATGTTGAAGGACGTGTTCGGCGCGGGGAATGACGAGTCATATGACCGTCCTAATTCGTAGGCATGTTGCCGTCCGAGATAGCTAAAAGCAATCTTCCTCGTCGTGGTGGATATGATTGGGCGGGTTGTCAAGTTACTCACCACTTCTCTAAGTATAGATGGTCCTCTATGGTAGAGACGTATGCGACCCGTGTACCCATGTTCACAACAGGAAAGACGAGCACCGAGATGTACGCTGAACGTTACATGCCTATAGATAACGTGTGTCATGGCCAAGAAGGTCATGGTCACAACTTCTTTTATATATATCCGTGCATGTTCACGAACTACGTTGTCCGTCTACCCTTTGATAAGTTCACCATGGATGTGTTGTGCACGCTCAATGTGGGTCCCACTCAGTTGCATCCTAACTCTTGGGCGTCACTCCATGCTTTTTGGCTTTTGGTCGAGATGATTCGTCTCCGCCCTTCCCTTCATGTATATCTTTCTTATTATAGTGCTCGCCCCTCTGGCCTTGTCAAGTGATTGTCTTTATTTAACCAATCCAATAAATTTCTCTTTACCCCCTTTTCTTCATACAAATACTTCAAAGAATCTTTATTTAAAATTGTAGTTACGCCTATCGGTAGGCATCGTTTTTTCAACGGGGACACCCCAAAGTTTCCTTTGTACTTGACTTGGGATCCTGTCCTTTACTTGTCTTAGCCGAGGTTGCCCACGACCGAAGACGACAACAAGATGTTTGATATCATAGACCAACTCTCCCGGAAGCTTCATGTTCAAAAAATTCTTAAATTTATCTTTCTTCACATTGCTGGGTAGACTTGTATGGTATGTGCGTCCATTATACATCGTATTATCCTTAGTTTTTAACTTTACTGAATTCATATATTTTGTTTCAAGAGTAATGGCCCAACGATGTGGTGTCTTCCTGGATCAATTAAAGTAAATAAAAAAAGATCATGAGAAGGCCGAGAAGGTTATCGGTGGTGCTAAGGGCTCTCAGCAAAAGGATACGCCTTTCCCCAAACAAGCTCCTCCTCTTAGGATCGAGAAGAGAAAAAGAAAGGATAAGTCCAAGGTCAAAGATAAGTCCAAAGGCAAGAAACAATTGTCCTCTCGTCATTCACCAAAAAGGTCACAACCAAACGCTTCTGAAGCAAGCGAAGGCTATGTAGAGCCACTCTTTGCCTCCGACCTTACATTCTTCAAGAAGATAAGTGTTTCACTTTCCCCTGTCGAAAAGGGGGCATTAGGCAGGGTCTGCACTGAGGATTTGGTGAACACACGCTTAGAAATGCATAGTCGGACACTTGCCATCACCAAAGTTCTTTGTGCTTAGATAGTCAAAGGTAGAGTGGCTGAACTGGCCAAAATAAAAGAATAACTTGTCGCCTCCTCCAGCTCTTTAAAGTAGGCCCATGAAGTGAATGGTGTGTTGGGGGAGGCATTCAAAGGCGCTGAGAATAGTTTGAAGAAGGTTGAGCAAGAACGGGACGCCCTCAAAGCTTATTGCGAAGGTTTAAAGAAGGAGAATGAAAAGCTCTCGGGGAAGATCAGGGACCTAGAGCAATCGTTGTCGGAGGCGACCTTGGCTCATGACGAGGCTGTCTCTGAGAAAGTACAAATGGAGATCGAGCTAAACAAGCTGAAGGACTGTGTGCCTATTGTACATACTGAGTCCTTTCAGTAAGCCATCCGTCAGACGGTTCTTCTCTATGGTCCCTGAACAGAATGAAATGGGTCTAGATAAGGAAGTTTTGGATGGGTGTCTAGTGCCCATTGAAGAGGTTCCGACTACTGCTGCTACAAAGGACCCGGTTCTTGCTGAAGACGTGGAGGAGACAGCGCAAGCCGAGGAGTAGTTGGGAGCTTATAGGGCCTTTCTTTTTTGTACAGTTGCCATGGGCAACTCTTTTCTATGGTTGGCACTGTAGCCATATGGGAAACGATGTAGTTTTTGCTTTTCATTAGTTCTAATTACATTTTCATTAATGGATATAACGTTTATTGGGTGACCCATTTACTTGTTTTCGTGTATTACTATTAGTCATATCGTGCACTCTTCGTTCCCTAGTATATTGTCAAAACATGTTTGTGTTTGATTAATAACGAGTATGACATTCATTGACGATGGCATGATTAATCCGAAGGGTGCAAGTCCTGCTATTGTTGGGAGATCACGTGGAGTGAACGACCTTGAAAACCTTGTAGGAGGATCACCATGGAGTGAAACAACTCCTTAGGTTGTAGGGTAATCACGATGGAGTGATAACGACCCCATTGTACCCTTAAGGTTTTTTTTTTTTTTTTGAAAATACCAAGATGATTGTGAGTAACTAAAAAGATGTTATTATTTCAAGTGTTCGGTTTGAGTGCAAGCCTCGTTAAAACCTTGTCGGCGAAAAACCCTCCTTAAGGATAAAAATGCCAGTCAAGGAAAGAGTACCTGTAGTTACAAAGTTCAACTAAAATAAAACTTCAGATGCGTGGTGTTCCAAGTCCTTGGGACTTGCTTGCCTGAAAGGTATTCCAGTAATAGGCATCTTTGTTGGCCGTGCTTTGCATGCGAAAAGGTCCCTCCCAATTAGTCGAGAACTTCCCTTCATGCTTCCTGACATCACTTCGTAGTCGCCAAACAAGGTCCCCTGGGCGGAAACTCCTCGGTTGTACCTTGGTATTGTATCTCTTGGCTGCCCTCACTTTGCTAGCTTCTTCCCGAATTCTTGCTTTGTCTCTCAGTTCACAAATATGTCAATGTTAACTGCCAAGCTATCATTGTTAAGGTCCATGTTCTCTATTTGCCCACGGAGGGTGGGCTCTCCAACCTCGACTGGGATTATTGCATCAGTTCCATACACCAAAGTTGTAGGGAGTCTATTGCGTGCACCGATAGGCCAACAAGACTTTTAGAAATTCTTCAAGTCATATTCCCTTAGCGACTTCCAACCTTTTCTTCAACTCATTCAGAATGATCTTGTTGGCAATTTCAGCTTGGTTGTTGGTTTGGGGATGCAACACTTGAACTTCATAATTATGTTTTGTTCTGGTGTAATGTTCTTTTATGATGTAATGTTCATGAATTATGTTCTATTCAATAAGGACCTTAATTTACTAAACTATGTGTCTTAATACTGGTTGTTGACATTAGATCACCCCAATGGTTACCCATGCCTTATGGAAGGGACACTTTTTGATGTATTTTTGGAGACTGGCATAAAACGTGTTCATGAGTACCATATTTTTCATATTGACGATTAATAACGCTTTCATTGACTACATAATATTCATTTTAATGACCTATTAGCCTTAGTACTGGTGGTTGACATTATATCACCCAGTGCTTACCCATGCCTTATCGAGGGCACACCTTCGTTGTATATTTGGTAACTGACATCGAACGTGTTCATCAGTACCATATTTTTCAAATTAAGAAGTTCACTTATTCAATTAGACCCATATTGAGGATTAATCACACTTTCATTGATTACATTATGTTCATTTTAATGACCTATGAGCCTTAATGCTGGTGGTTGACATTATATCACTCCAGTCGTTACCCATCTCTTAACGAGGGCACACCTTAGATGTAGTTTTTGGCTACTGACATCAAACGTGTTGATTAGTACCATATTTTTCAAATTAACTTGTTCACTTATGCAATTAAACCCATATTGAGGAGTAAACACACTTTCATTCACTACATCATGTTCATGTTAATGACCTATGAGCCTTAATACTGGTTTTCGACATTAGATCACCGCAATGGTTACCCGTGTCTTCACGAGGGGACACCTTTGTTCTATTTTTTCTAACTTAACTCAAACGTGTTCATGAGGGCCATATTTTTTTAAATGAAGTTGTTCACTTATTCAATTAGACCCATATTGACCATTAAAATCACGCTTTCATTCATTACATCATGTTCATCATAAAAATATATTCAGACCAATAGTGTTATAAGTACTTCATTATATATAATACAATTGTAGTAACAATATTTACAGTACTTCTGTACAAGGTATTACAACATTTTGGCATAAGGAATGATATCAAAAGTTGGTTATCTACCACTGTCGTAAGGAATGATAGCCAGTTCAGAACATAAGCTAATCAAATTCACAGCAGAAAGCACAGTTCGGCGTTGGTAGTTATCCTCATAAAGAACCCATTTGTACACTAGTTGCTGCCGCAAACTGAGAAGATCAGACTACAAAGAAATGATTATATACCCAATTAAAATGTGACCAACTCATAAAAGTATAACCAAAGTATTACAAACTGTCAAGTATTCAGGCATATTCTTTCCATTAAATCTACGTGAACCATCCCACAATTCCATATATTTAATGACCATCATACCACAATCATACCTGAAAAACATCAAAAACATTTTCTAAGCCAGGAAAAATGTTTATTATACCAAACATTTACCAAAATCAGATCACACTAACGAGTTTGGTTGGAGTGGGAGGTCATCATCTTTCAATTTAAGACGAGAAGGTTTGGGTCCACTCGCATGTGCAAAGAAATCTAATAGCTTCTGCAAACGATATGCCTAAAAAAAAAATTAAACAACACAGTTTGACAAACACATACTTCAAAAGTAGATGGTTTCATGAAACAAATTACACATTCCCACAGCTAGATCAATGGCCTTGCGATAACACTGTTTGTGTTTGTAACCAAGGGAATCAAGCACGTACAACTCCCTCGTCCCACAAACCAGGGCATAACCGACTAGTGGTCATTACGAATTGTAGGGACAAAAATCTACAACAAAATAAAATAGATTTTAGTAATTAATAAAAACACTTAGTTCATATTATATGAGAACACTTACTATTTCAGTTGTAATGAATTCATAGAACTCCAATAAGGTCTAAGGGAAAAAAGCAGTGTATTCAGCTTCTCCCCATGTGCTCTATTTCGATTTAACGTGCTCTTTTTCCATAATTTGAATTACATTGGTTTGCAACATTAATCAAAATGTTCATAAGGACCACTTTTACCTAACATCACCCCAGTGGTTACCTATTCCCTAACGAGGGTAAACCTTAGTTTTATTTTAGTCGACTAAACTCAAAATAATCATAATAAAATAACACCCACATCAAAAACAAATATTAATACTAGTATATACCGCAAACATTAGATTCAAGCAGATACGTTTGATCATGCCAGTCTTTTTCTTTTCTCATTCATCAGCATAAATGTCGTGAAAAGCATGACCTACATTAATTTTTAACAGTTATTTCCAAACAAAATCAGAGATTAAAGGTAATGAATTCATGCTTACCAAGTTATCCACTCTTTGCTCATGGCCAAGGCTGTGGAGGTCAGCCTTGGTAATCATGTGTTTTCAACCTCAACAACAACACTACACAAATAACAACAAAACATAAAGTCAAAATAAAACACACAGTGAAGAAATTGAGAAAATATAATATACCTATGGTCATTTTCACCACCATCGGTGAGGCTTTTATATAGCTTATCAACATCAACGACTTGTACATTATCACCATCTTCAACCTCTGCCTCAAGAGGACTCCTTGGGGGGCTCTTTCGGGGAGTGTTTTCGGTGATCTTTTCAGTAGTAGTTGGACTGAGAGTTGGTGGAGTCATCTGGAGACTCTTTTCAGTAGTACTTGGACTGAGAGTTGGCGGAGTCATCTAGGGACTCTTTTCAGTAGTTCTTAGATTGAGAGTTGGGGGAGTCATTTGGGGACTCTTTTCAGTAGTCCTTGGACTGAGAGTTCGGGGAGTCATTTGGGAACCCTTTTTAGTAGTAGTTGGAGTCAGAGTTGGGGGAGTCATCTAGGGACTCCTTTCAGAAGTAGTTCAATTGAGAGTTGGGGAAGTCATCTGGGGACTCTTTGGACTGACATTTGGGGGAGTCTTTTGGGGACTGAGACTTGGGTCATGACAGTTGAAGGTCTCCTCACTTGAGTCCTTGTTCTACTCCTTCATGGAATGGAGGAGGATGATGGCTCCTTGGTGCTTTTATTTGGGCCATTGGACAATTGTTGTCATAGGAGCCTAATTTCTTCTCTAAGTACAAAAAGGAGCTCAGCATTGGACTCAAGTTTTTATATTCTGGTTGTAGCTTTTGACCAGTCATTGCAGTCCTCAACCTCGTAGGTATCCATGGACATTGCAGCTGATCACTCTGCACATTGAAGTGCATCGCGCACAATGTCCAGCCTCTCCTCCTCCTCTGTTAACTTCTAGTCTCAAACAATATACACAACACGTACACAATTCTTGTCACCAAATCAAAAACATTATACAATCGTAATGTACAAAATTGATACAACACTCACAATTACCTTATTATTTATAAAATACTTCTCAATTTTTGAGGAATACCTCAATTCCTTTATTGAAGGCCAGTCATGAATCTGTGGAAACAACGAACTCACACCCATTCCCACGTGTTGCACAACCCACAACTTCTCAAAAACAATAAAACACCCAATTAACAAACCATATAGTTAATTCCCAAATTCACAATAAATTACACATAATTTAAATTCAATAAAACGCAAACCTGCAACACAGCTACACAACCGGCCAAGTGTAGGTTGCCACTGGTTTTTTTATTGTGGAACTAATGTGAAGCTTGGTCCAGACTCCTTACCAGTAAAGAATGAACGACCTTACCCCAGTTCCACAGATGTAAGGACTCTAAATCATCTAATAAACTAAAATGAAATGTGCTAACTGTCCTAGAAGTGCATGGAAAATAAAAATCTGCAAATACAAACAATATATACATTCTACAATAATTATGTACATTTTCTTCCTTTCTTAATTTTTCAACAATCTTCTGAATTGTAATGTCCTCCTCACCAAACAAATTGTTAACCAAATCAGGTGTACAATTATCAAAACAAACTTCTTCTCCTCTAACAGCCAAACCCAACACAACACAAACATAAAAAAGATTAAATGGAACCAGGTGCTCCCTAATCCTGAAGCTCCTGGATTCCACTGACCATCTGCTGACCAACTCAAGCAGCAAGTCATTGCAAATCTTGAGGGGCTCTTCCAACTGCAACATCCAACGAAAAGGGGTCCTTTCCAATTCTTGTCGCTGGACTGCACCCATTTTTTGGTTTACGTAAACAATCATGTAGGTGTCAACCCTGTGCCTAAGCCTTAGCTGCAAATTATATATAACATTTGTGTTAACATCTTCACATGTTAAACATTTCAATAACAAAACTAGCATGCAAACTAACTTACCTTAGATTTTCCATGGTTGTCGCTAACAGCTTTTCCCTTTCCAACCATCAACCTTTAAACACAAAAGACACCTAAGCAAAACATCTAAGTTAAGTCAAATGCCCAATGGCTCTAACTTTGCAATAATCAGAGATTACCCCTTCTTTAATGAGGGGAGACATTAGTGCAAGTTTAGGTGACTAAACACATGTGTTCATCAGTAGACAAAACTTCTACTAAGTTGCCCTCTTGTTAGGGTATGGGTAACCACTGATGTTTTGTAAGATCAGAACCACTTAATGTTTAACAAGACAATTGTGCTTATCCCTTCTTTAGTCAGGGCACACCTCAGTGAGCACACAACATCATACACACAACAAACAAAACATTCAAACATCACAAACCTAAATCCCTTACAAAAAATCATTCCTTTTCTACCAACCATCAACAACAACATTGTAAAACGACCATTAAAACAACTTTTTCCATCAAAAATAACATAAAAGACCAAACTTAGTTCAAGTTTAGGTGTCAGTACCCGATTTTGCTCGGGTAAAAATATACCAATAAATTTTTTATTAATAAATGATTTATTCATTATTTTGTAGATGCTTTTAAAAAAATTAAATTAAATTAATTAAATCAATTTGATTAAAATTTTTTGTTAAAAAGAAAATGTTTTTTTTTTAAATCTTGATAAAGGAAGAAAAAATAAATGACTAATTAGAATTAATTAAAATGGAAAAAAGTGAGTGGTTAAAATAAAATTCAAATAATTTCATGATAAGTTTAAAATTCAAAAATTCAAAAAAATGATAAAATTCAAAATTGCTTGCCACATGGCAAGCTAGGAGTGGAGAATTTTTTTAAAAATTAGTGGCCACATGGCAAAGTTAGGAATGGAGAGGTTTTGATGAGTAAAAGGGAAGAATGATGATGGCATAACGGATTGAGAGCATGTAATGGTTGAGCAAGGAAAATTTAAAAAAAAAAAATTCGCATAAGAGGGTCACGGTTTCGTCATTGAAAAAAAAAAGTAGCTCTAGAAATTGAGAAAAATTGGTGGAGAAAGGGAAAAAGAAAGTGAAAATCCGAGAAGAAGAGAATAGTGAAGAAGAGAACAGTGAAGTGAAGAGTCGATTATGAGCATGTGAAGATTACAAGAAGAAATAATTTGAGTCAATTCTGAGCTGGTTAAAGATCACGTAAGAAGCATTGCACGCTTCAAGAGTTCATTATATTTGATTCTTCAGATTCTTGATATTAAAGCTTAATTCTTCACGCTAATGATGTTGACATGATTATTTTTTTTAGTTTTTGATATTGAACTGATTGAATTGAATGCTTGATGATTTGTTCTTCATATATGTAAAAGAGAACTGATAATTTTCATTTGTATCTTCATGGATGATTTGTTCTTCACATGTAAAACAAGAACTAAATGATATGCTGTAAAAGAGAAATAATAAGCATAATCCAATTCATCAAGAAAAAAAATCCAAAACCAAATAGATGTTTAGAAATCCAAAATTAATAACTGTATCTCAATTTCACCACTGCCTCTGGTGGATCTCATGGTGTTATTGTCACTGTCTCGAGCCTCTGTGTAGCCAAACTCCTGTCAGCCATCGCCCAAAATCCCTAAACCTCACCGCCGGCAGCCGAAATCATCTCTTACATCTCGCCGCCGAAACCCTGCACCTCGTTGGAGAAACCCAACATCACCATCAATGTCAATTCCTTGCTACAAATCTTCTTCCAGCACCACGTTGCCATCAACTTTCCTCCAACTCCATGCGTTCACTCTAGCAATCACCATGCTCCCTTCCATTGCCATCCTTATTGTGCCACTGTTCCCTTTGTCACCATTGCCACTGCCGCTAGATTGGAGGCCAGGAACGTTGGCAGAAGCGTTACCTCCACTACCTTGCCAGTGGTGTCTACGTGTGACGCCTTCTGTCATGTGTGCTATTTCTTCCTCCATCGAACCCTAGCACCGCCGCTGCAGTTCACGTCATCCTTTGGAGTCGTTGCCGTAGCTGCCTAGGAGTCGACAAACCAACACCAAACTGCCATGGGGAGCCCTGCACCTTGCCATCTCTAGCATCTTCGACCACCCCTTCTTGGGCCACCGTCGATCACATCCATACCACCAACCTTAGATAAACTCTTCATGCTGCCTAATGTCGTCGCCGACATGGCGAAGCCCTAACCCCGCCGACATGGCGAAGCCCTGACCCCGCCGACATGGCGAAGCCCTTACCCCGCCGCTCTCTTCCTCTTCCCCACGGCCAATGGTTTTTCACCACCATCTCTCAATCCCAAAGCTTTTGTTTTTGTTCACCCTAGTTGTATGAAAGTGGGTAATAGTGATTTGGGCCTAATGGAGTGGCGTTGAGGTTAGTCCCTTAGGTGCAGAAGCATTGGTAGTAAAAGTAATTTGGCACTGTGAAAAGAAAAGATTGGGATTGGCATTTTAGGTTTAATTGATCTTTTTTTTTTAGCCCAATAGATTAAGGAAACGTGAATTGATGGGCAACATGGGTATAACATGAGGAAGAGGGGGAGGCAAAGAGTAAAGGGGAGGTGCAAGTAATAAAAAAGGCTTTGACAGATTTGAAGTGTTGGGTTTTTGACCCAATAAATTACTCTTTATACCACAATATTGCTACTTTCACCATTTTAAGCTTTTGAGATTAGAGTTCACTTTTATGTTCATTTTGTTTTGTTAAATAAATAAAAATGATATTTTATTTTAAAATAATTTTCATTAAATCTTCGAATGATCGTACCCATCATGTGAGGTTTTATTTTCAAATAATTTCCTTTTAAAATTCCAAATGACCGTTTGCGTCATGTAGGATTCTTTTCAAAAAAAAAAAATTAACAATTCTTGATTTAAATTCTAAATGACCGCACGCGTCATACGGAATTTAATTCAAGGAGTTTCAATTTTCGTTTGGATTATCAAAAGGGCCGTACGCGTCTATGATATCCGAACTGAAATTTAATTTTCAAAAAAATAATAAATATATAAGAATTCAAAAATAAAAAATATCAAGCTTCTCAAAACAACTCATCTATCCTTTAGAACTACGTATTCCCTGATTCTTCACCCATTAAGGATGTTGATACGTAGGAGCAAGGTCAATCCTTGTCGGGTCCTTTAATTTAAAAAATTATTATTTTTTGTTCTTATTTGTATTTTATTTTTGGGAAAAATAAACATTTAATAAACCACATTTGATTTTGCTCATTTGATTGAAGGTACTGTCCTAGGACAGGTGTTGTGGAGATGCTAATATCTTCCCCACACGTAACCGACTCCCAAACTCATCTTTGGTTCGCAGATCATTTCCTTTCCCTTTTCTTGGTTTTTCCATAGTTTTCAATAATAAACTATGGTGGTTACTCCATCTCTTTCTTTTCATTATTTTTTTAATTTCTCTTTCGGATCGCCATACTCGTCGTGATCGTGGTCACGACAGATGGCGCCTCCACTGGGAAAGCACTGGAGAGTCAGGCCATTTAATTGAATGAGTGAAAACAAATGTGGTTTTATGAATGTTTGTATTTCCTTTTCTTTTTGTATATTACTTGCTTTATTTTCTTTGTTATGATTTGTTCTATTTGTTTTATTGTTTGTTGATGGAATATTGAACCCTAAGGTAGAAGACATGTTTTATCTGCTATATCTGTCATATCTGCCTGGGACTTTTCTAGCTGTTTTGCAGGTGGGGGGTTGGGAACAGGTTTTCTCCCTTCACACACACATTTTTCATGCATATATCATGAGTGGGACCCTAAAACCCCGGGTCTGAAAAAGTTTAGAAATAGAGGTATTCAGTGATACCGGACGGGATGTACTTCCTACTTCGATTTTCATGAGAATCCCAATCAGAGTTTGTTCTCTTTATTGCCTGTTCATGAGCTAGTTGTTTACCGACAGCTTTGAATAAGGTCATAAACGAGGGCCATAACTTTGGTGACCTTTATACCTCAGGGAACTTACATTTGTGAGGATACATGTAAAGATCTTAGAACCCTAGGCGTTATGCTACCGATTTGTTTAGGGCACTAAGGGAGACAATCAAGTTCTTCAACCGCTCAACGACATCTGCTTGTGAAATAAATGATGTTTTAATGCATAACATACATATTATAACATTGGTTTCATGCATCATGATTTTTATTCTAAACATTAATTTTGAAAATTGTACACCAGATCATGGAGGTTAATTCTGGATTGGGAGTTGAGAAGGGATCAGAGACTTCAGACTTAAAAAAGAAGTTGAAGTTTGAACCAATAGGAAACAATCTCTCTAATCTCCGGGAGCTTGGAAAGAAGCTGAAACCTATACATAGAAGAGCTTTGATAAGAAAGTATGGAAATTTATTGGGGTTGTTAGAGCTAGAAATTGAGATATCTATGGTCACGACGCTTGCTCAGTATTATGACTCATACATGAGATGCTTCACATTCCAGGATTTTCAGTTGGTACCCACTATATAGGAGTATGAGCAGATTATGGATATGCCTCTGAGTGGTGGAGTCCCTTATAGGCATTTTGAGCAACAGGCTTCTTTCTCAACATTATCATCCATCACCAAAATCCCTGAAGATATGTTGAAGGGTCGTTTAGTTGCTGTAAAAGATACCAAGGGGTTTTCTCAGAGGTTCTTAGAGGCACATCTTCTTCAGTTGAGTGTAAAAGAAGATTGGGAAACATTTATGGATGTGTTGGCTCTCGTACTATATGGAGTAATATTGTTTCCCTATGTCGATGATCATATTGACTATGCTGCTGTGAACATATTTGTTGCTGTTAGAACAAGGTCCGAGAATACAGTTACAACAGTTTTGGCAGACACATATCTAGCTCTGGATTTGTGCTATGAGAGAAAAGTGAGAAAGATGTTGTGTAGTGTACACATTTTGTATGTTTGGTTGATGGCCCGTGTTGGGGATAATGTTATGGGAGTCAGGTGTCCTATAGAGCTGGTGACTTGGAAGAAGTTAGAGAAGAGAAGTGGTAAAGAATGGGCTTTATTTGTTGCTGGTTTGAATCAGAAGAAGATTATATGGCAACCATCATGGCAACAAAGGTCGAAGCTTGTTTACAATTGTGATAGCTTCCCTAATGTGCCTTTTATAGGAGTAAGAGGATGCATTAGTTACAATCCAGTTTTGGCTCAGAGGCAGTTTGGCTACCCGATCAGAGGAGCACCTACGCCTGCTGTTTTAGCTCCACTTGTGTGCTACTACAGGGATGGATTTGTGACTGAGACATTACGTCATATTCGTAGTGCTTGGAAGAACATATCCTATGCGGAAAGGGCATGGTCAATGAATAAAGAAATCCCGTATCAGCAATGGTTAGTAGATAGAGTGAAAGAAGTCAAGCTGCCTTACAAATTGATTTCTCAAGAGCCTTTGGAAGAATCTATACTTGAAGAATCTACACCTGACACAAGGTCTGAAGAAATTCAGAAGTTGAAAGAAGAGGTTGAAAGGCTAAAAAGTATGATACATTGAATAATGATATGCAAAGCCTTCAACACGATTACTTGAATGTCAAGGTAGAATGTGAAGCAAAGACAAAGGCCAATGAGAGATTGATCAAGAGGCAGAAAGTGGATAGAGAGTGCATTATGGAGATGACTCAAGAGCTTACTGCAACCAAAGCTAAATTAACTTCAAGAGCTAGAGAGCGGGAAGTGGCTGTGTTATCCAAATGCCAATGGAAGAGCGCATATGAGGAAGCCAGACAGGACAGACAAAAGCTGATGAGGGAGCTATATGACTTGCAGGATAAGTTTCACAGCACAGAGTCACAAATGAAAGAGATAATGTCGGAGTATGAAGAGAAGATAAAAGAAGAGGAGTGCCAAGATGGAGATTGAAGAGAGGTACCAGATCATGATGACCCAGCTGGAGAACCACACAGTAGATCAAGAGCGAGACATAATTCATTAGAAGACGTGTTTCTCACAGTTGGCTGCTTTAGCCAATGGAGCTATTGATTAGGTGCCGAGGATGCTGAGAGAAGCAGATATATCACTGATGTTCTTCAATCCCCCAGATGCTGTTCAAAATTTTCTGAATCATTGTAAATATTTAGTAGAGCAGATGAAGATTATGATATATCAGTTGTTTTATAATGTCAGACAGTTTCTTTTCCCTATTAATACAAATACAGATTAAATTTCCATGAGTGTGTGCGCAATTTTCACAATTATTGTTTAAACAACATACATACAATTTATGTTTTTCATAGCATTCATTTCGCATTCTTATTTAATTTTCTCATGAACAATAAAATCAACAGCAACATAATAATAACAAATATTCCGTGACATCACTACAGAACTCGTGCCAATAGCAAAAGAATGGACAACTGGGGTGAAATGTAAGAAAGTATGAAGGCTGACATTGACCAGCTCAAAAATCATATAGGTCAGATGTTTGAAATGATGGTGGCATAAAAGATGTGGTGGCTGTTCGCAATGAAGAGGCTCAGTCTTCACATCTCTTTGTTCTTCAGCAAGGTACATCACAGACTCGTGAACGTAATTGTGGGAATAGAAACACCCAAGAATTCCCTCCATATGGTTTGCCTTTAAACTATGAACCTGTCTATGAAGGGTATGAAGAGCAAGAAATTGTGCCGCCAATGGTAATACTGTTAACCTGAAAGGTCAACCAGAGTTTACTCAAATACTCCCTGCTAGTCATATGGAGAAGGTGGTAATTGATAGGGTCACTTCTAATGTTCAACTACGAGTTCTGCAAGTTCCCACTGGAGAAACGTCTGTGTCAAAGAATAATGTGAATGAAGGAATTCAAAATATTATGAAGTGCGTGCTATTCTTGAAATGCCACATCCTTACACGAAGAAAGAAGTTCCAGGTTTTCTGGGAAGATTAAATTACATTGCTAGATTTATTTTTCCAGTTAACCGCCACTTATGAGCCGATTTTCAAATTGTTACGAAAAAATCAAGTGGTAGAATGGAATGAAGACTGTCAGATAGCATTCGACAAGATTAAACAATATCTAAGAGAACCTCCAATACTGCGTCCGCCAGTTCCTGGAAGGCCTTTTATTCTCTATCTGACAGTATTAGACGGATCAATGGATTGTGTTTTGGGACAACATGATGAAACGGGAAAGAAAGAGCATGTCATATATTATTTGAGCAAGAAATTTACTGATTGTGAACAAAGATATTCTGCGTTAGAGAAAACCTGTTGTGCATTGGCTCGGATAGCAAATCGTTTGAGACAATATATGCTAAGTCATACAACATGGTTAATATCTAAAATGGATCCAATCAAGTATATTTTTGAAAAGCCTGCTCTAACTGAAAGAATAGCTCGTTGGCAGATGTTATTATTAGAGTTTGATATTTCGTATGTCACGCAAAAAGCTATTAAAGGCAGTGCTTTGGCAGAATTTCTAGCTCATCAACCCGTAAATGACTATCAACCTATGCAACCTGAGTTCCCAGATGAAGATATTATGGCCCTGTTTGCCACGGAAGAAAGTACAGATGATGAAAGAAAATGGACTTTATTCTTTGACGGATCCTCTAATGCATTAGGACATGGTATATGGGCAGTGCTTATTTCCCCAGAAAAACAATATATACCAATGACTGCAAGATTATGTTTTGATTGCACAAATAATATAGCAGAATATGAAGCCTGTGTTATGGGGATCCGAGCAGCCATAGAATTGAAAGTAAAGCGCTTGAATGTATATGGTGATTCAGCATTGGTTATTCATCAAGTAGAAGGAGAATGGGAAACTCGAGATCACAAATTAATTCCTTACAAAGCATACATCAAAGGAATGATTGAACATTTTGAAGATATAGAGTTTCATCATATTTCAAGAGAAGATAATCAGTTAGCTGATGCTCTCGCTACTTTGTCATCCATGTTTTGAGGTTAGTCGAGAGGAGAAATTGCCAATGATTAAAATGCAAAGCTATGAAAATCCAGTATACTGTCATTTCATAAAAGAATAAATGGATGGTAAACCGTGGTATTTCGATATTAAACAATACCTCAAGAGTCGAGAATATCCTGATTCAGCCTCAGAGAATGATAAAAGAATGTTAAGAAGGTTAGCCTCTGGTTTCGTGTTGAATGGAGATGTGTTGTATAAACGAAATCATGATATGATGTTACTCCGATGTGTGGATTCAAAAGAGGCAGAGTTGATATTGCAAGAAGTACATGAAGGAACCTTCGGAACACATATGAATAGACATTCTATGGCTAGGAAGATACTAAGGGCTGTTATTTTTGAATGACAACGGAAAATGAAAGTGCCAGAAATGTCAAATATATGCCGACAATATTCACGTGTCGCTTACTACTTTGAATGTTTTATCTGCGCCATGGCCTTTCTCCATGTGGGATATAGATGTCATTGGTTTTATTGAACCAAAAGCATCAAATGGAAATCGATTCATACTGGTGGCCATAGATTACTTTACAAAGTGGGTTGAAGTTGCTTCCTATGCTAATGTGACTAGAAAAGTGGTGACAAAATTTATAAGGAAAGAATTGATTTGTAGATATGGAATTCCTGAAAGAATTATTACTGATAATGCCACTAATTTAAACAATCATATGATGTTAGAGCTATGTGAAGAGTTCAAAATTAAGCATCATAATTCTTCCCCCTATCGATCAAAGATGAATGGAGTGGTTGAAGCGGCAAATAAGAACATAAAGAAAATAATCCAGAAAATGGTAGTGACATATAAAGATTGGCATGAGATGTTACCGCTTGCTTTCCATGGTTATCGCACTTCGGTGAGAACGTCAACAGGAGCAACGCCTTTCTCTCTTGTATATGGAATGGAAGCAGTACTACCATTTGAGGTCGAAATACCTTCTCTCAGAGTATTGATGGAGACCAAATTGGAAGAAGCTGAGTGGGTCCAAGCAAGATATGATCAACTTAGTTTCATTGATGAGAAGAGGTTAGCTGTTGTGTGCCATGGACAATTGTATCAAAGAAGAATGAAAAAGGCATTTGACAAAAAGGTTCATCCACGAGAGTTTTGTGAAGGAGATCTGGTGGTTAAAAAAGATCATATCTGTTCAAAAGGATCATCGCGGTAAATGGATGCCTAACTCAAATCAGAATCAAAAGAAAAGAAAAAGAGAAAAGAAAAGAAAAAATATGAAAAAATGAAAGTGTGTTATCAAAATAAAAGGATGACAAATCACAAACAAAATTGCTTACAAAGTGAGAAGAAAAAAGAGAGAAAAATTAAAGAAGAAACTCAAAAGAAAGTCTTGGATGTTTTTCACAAACCAATAATTGATGATCTTTGTTCCAAAATTATAACCCATAAACACCTTTTGGGCCTTTAATATCCTTTTCTTCAAAACTTTTTAACCTCTGACCACATTACAAGCCCAATAAAGTCCACATTGATTGGGGAATGATTGTTAATGATTTTCACTTAGAATAGTTTTGCAATAGAGAAATAATGATTGACAACATGTGTTGATATGAAAAAAAAAAGAAATGAAAATGAAAGAAAAAGAAATGAAAAGAGATCAGAATGCCTCTGGTAAAAAATAGTGACACCAGATTTGAAACTCAAAATGAAAATAGCATTAATAAAGTCAATAAGGGGGCAATTCTTTCTCAGGTGATTCATTATTTATTCAAATTTGTTTGTTACTCTTTGCGTGATTTAGTGCAGTTTTTTAATAAGAGCTACACTCTCTTAATCATCATCAAATGTTCATAAGCCACCCCTTTGAACCCAATTTCTCATATTTCAAAACTGGATCAATTCCATTGCATTCATGTTCAACTCTCAAAGAGCATGAAAGATTCAAAATAAAAGTTGTACTCAATCTCCATACTAAAAACTGAGGCACTTCCATTGCCAATTTGGAGTTTAATATTCTTTCCCATAGTTTTGTTCATCCACCCATTCTGACACATATGCATTAAAATATTATAATTGATAACATTCACAATTTTTGTGTCAGGCATTAAGATTTGTGGATATTTTTGGCAAAATAAAAAAATCAAAATCAAAATTCATTGTCAATAAATTCAATGATTGCATAGAAACATTTGGTTTAGAGAAATGGACAAAGAAAAAAAAATGATTCACATTTTTTTTAAAAAAAAGATAAATAATAATAATAATCAAAATTCTCATGCATTCAAAATAAAAAAAAATGTCATGCATTCCAACATACATTTTCAAAAAGAGTAAAAATGTCATGCATTCAAACATGCATTCTTTAAATAAACAAAGATCAAATCATCCTGCATTCAAATATGTAATTTTCATTAAGAAAAAAAATTAGATTTCATGCATTAACATATGTACCATTCATCATTAGAAAATCAAAGTTTCATGCATTATTCATCATTGAAAACTCAGAGTTTCATTCACCATTCACTCAAAGTTTCATGCATATTTCCATTCATCATAAACTCAAAGTTTTATTCATCATTTAAAACAGAAAACTCAAAGTTTCCATTCACTCAAAAAGAGAAACTCAAAGTTTCCATTTATTCAAACATGCATTCATTCAAAAAAGAGGAACTCAAAGTTCCCATGCATTCATACATGCATATCTTTCGAACAAATAAACATTCAAAGTTGTCCTTTTGGATGAGCGACTCAAAGTCTACCTCCATGATTGGAAGATAAAAGATAGACGACTCAAAGTCGACCTTTTGATGAAGAATAACTCAAAGTTATGCTAGGGAAAGGACTCAAAGTCGAATCCCTATTGAAGAAAGAACTCAAAGTTGTATCTCTACAGTTGAAAGGTGACTCAAAGTCAACCTTATATTTGGAGAAAGGACTCAAAGTCGAATCTCCAGTTAAGAAAGAACTCAGTTGAATCATCATAGAAGCTCATTTTTCAAAATTATTTTATAGAGAAAGGACTCAAAGTCGTATCTCTATCTAGAGAAATACATCCAATCTTCAAAATACAGGTAATTTTTCACACTGGATTAAAAAACTATTATTTTTACCACATTAGCGATGTCCAATGAAGGTCATGCCACGTAACGATGTCAAAGAAATAATATAAATCCATATCTAACGTTTGATAATTGTATACGTAAGAGATAATTTCTCTACAATATGACTCTTGGTGATTAAGTAAGTGAAATTGATCCTGAATTGTGTTAGCACCAAGGCTAAGCACGTGATTTGATGAAGTCAACATTGTGAGCACCAAGGCTTAGCATATGAAGCTGATGAAGACTGCCTCATGAAGAATCTGTTGGAACCAACCTAGACCAGAATTATTCAAGTGAAGACTTTGTGCCAACATTAAGATAGTTGGGTGTTTAGGTCTTGGTCCTTAGTTGGGTTTGTGTGTTGGTGATTGGCTTAGTCCTAAATCACTTGTGGCATGGATCATCACTTCTGAGGTGCTAAAAAGATTCACAAAGATTTTTATTAAAACTGTTTTTAATAAAAATAACCCAAAATGTTTTTGCTGGAAAAAGGTTTTCAATCGATTGAATTTCCAAAACAATCGATTGAATGTGACAGTTATTTCTGTTACAACAGAAATACAGTTATGGCTGTTACAACTGAAAACTTTGACTGGGTCAAACTAACGGTCAAATTCAATCGATTGAATGGTTAGTTCAATTAATTGAATTTTGATAGCTAAGCAGTTTGTTAAAACTGATTTTGGTTATTTAAAGGAATGAGAATCATCACTTTCAGAATTATGAAAACAAGCACTTTCGAAAAGCATTCCTTGAGTTTTTCTAAGAGAGATATTGCCCCTTTTGTGCGATCATCATTCTTTCAAAGCTTTTCAAATCAAGAAACCTCCAAGAACGTGAATCTTTGAAGCATCCTTGAAGGGAGGTTCTTGCTACTTTGGTTCTGGACCAAAGCTAAGTCTTCTGCACCTGATCCTCATTCTGTGTAATCTGTTTTGTGTAGAAGCATTCTGTTATCTTCTCTGATTTTGTTGAATTGCAATCTGTTTGTTGTTTTCAATTACTGGGTTTGTAATTGAGTTGGTGTAGTAGGTTCTGCACTGGTCTCGCATCTGCTGAAGGGTTCAGTAGAGGTTGAGTGCTGCTGGGAGCAGTGTTGCTTGCGGACTGCAAGTGTTGTGGTGCAGTGGGTTTCTGCACTGGTTACACACAAGCTGAGGGGTTCAGTGAGGTGTGGGTTTACTGTTGGAGGCAGTTTGTAACTTGCTGGGAGCAAGGGTTGTAAACTGATCTTGTGATCTGTTTTAGTGGAAATCTTTGCTAGTTTGCAAAGGACTGGACATAGCCCTTGTGGAAGGGTGAACCAGGATAAAAATTTTGTGTTCTTGCTTTTCTCCTTACACTTCTTGATTGCCTTTAGTCACTGCTGCCATCTTTAAAAATTAACTGGATTAAAATCAGTTCATACTATTAATCAAACTCTGAACATCTGTTTACATAATCTACTGTGATTCTGGATTGTGTGTAATATACTGGATTGTTTCTATACATATTAAATCTGGGTTAGCACAATCTTACACTGTAAACTGATTTTTGGGTTTAATTGATTTCTGGGTTTAACTGAATTCTAGGTTTAACTCTTATATATTCCGCTGTGCTCAATCGATTGTTTACCTGACAGTTCAGAATTACACAGCTCAATCGATTGAATAAAGAATTTTCATTCTCTACTTGAAGAATAATTCAGATTTGCAAAAAGTTTTCTAAGTTCAATTCACCCCCCCTCTTGAACTCGGTCTAAACCTTATTTTTCAATTGGCATCAGAGCTAGGATCTTGAATCCTAGTGAAGATTTCGATCCATGGCCGAGAACAAGTTACCTTTTGCTGAAGGTGCCTCTATTAATAGACCACCTATGTTTTCAGGGGTAAACTATCAATTCTGGAAAGTGAGAATGAAAATCTTCATTGAGTC
>Ga0209700_104845_pt1 | contig 23577 bp, 7 predicted proteins | sample SiratroredBW_FD_187528 | JGI IMG/M metagenome (GOLD analysis project Ga0209700, IMG submission 187528) | Root nodule microbial communities of legume samples collected from California, USA - Siratro red BW (SPAdes) (version 2) | ecosystem: Host-associated > Plants > Roots > Nodule | place: USA...
AAAAAACTAAAATAAAAAAAAAAAAAAAGAACACAAAAATGTATTTATCACAAATGTCAACTAAGAGGACAAAATGATAAGAAGAAAAAAACATTTAGTTTATATATAGTGAGAAAAATAAGAAAGAAATAATGTAATATTAATTGTTGTTTTATATTTAAAAAAAAGGTAAAATTAGTTTTGAATATAAAATAAATGTAAATAAGTGAATAAAAGGCGATAAAATAATACTAAATTTTAAAAGGTTAATCTAAACTGAAATTAGTTTGAAAAAAAATCTTAAAACTTGCAACTAAAAAATCCCAAACTTTGATTATTTTTATGCATGCATATAACCCAAAATTAGATTATATACTTTTTAATTATAAGAGCAAGTTTTTGTGATGAATCGAAATACATGTTATTTTACATCTTACAAACCTTATTTATTTTACGTTTCACAGTATATTCTTATAATCATTTTTATATATGTGTTTTTATTAGGATCGAAACGGAATCTTGTTGATTTCTTGCATCACTTCGATTTTCAAGTTAGAGTTTTTGATCTTGATTTTCAATTTTCGTTTTCGTCACAATAGGGAGGATACTTATTCTCCAAGTCTGGATATCGAAACTCTTGTAAATAAAGTTGAAAACATACATTTTTCTTTGAAATTTTTTACATTATTTATAGAATAGAACTGATTTATCCTTTCTTTAACTTTTTATTCGTAATTATTAGAACAAATGAATCTGACAACAAGTGTTATTTAACTCTAATTTATTGTTTTTGGTTGTCAGTACCTATTTGTTGAGCTTCTATGAGAGTCACATATCAGTTCTAAAGTGTTGTTGGTCAAAGAGTCTCAACCTATACATTAGTTCTCCAAAATTAAGAGACCATGATCACGATAGTTAAAATTATTTTTAACTATTTTTTTTATTTGGTTATTAGTTTCGGCTTCTCGACCAATCTTGTATATAGTAAGTTTATTTAAATCACTATTAATAGTAGTTTTTGTTTAAAGCAGAAATTGAAACTTCAATTTAACCAACAACAAAAGCTATGAATAATGCGTATCTGTTGAATAGATTTAAAACCTAACACGGAAACACAGTATCTGAATAATCTGTTGACTAGATTTAAAACCTAACACAGCAATATAGCTATGAACATTATTATCAGAGAGCTTCACTCATTTTAGGTGATGGGACCACAAAAACATTTTTAGTAATTTCTGATTTGCCAAATAAATGTGGGCCAAATAATAAGAGGTAATGTTACAATGCTACAATGCACATCACATTTTTTTTAAAAATAATTTTGTAACATATAATGTGCTACACCGAATTTTGTTCTTCTCACTTCCTGTATTCCAATTTGTCTTTCTGTCGCTCTCTGCATCAACTGATAAGACTTTCATATAACTAACTGTCTTCACAATAAAAACGATTTTTCTTCTTCCCCAAAAGACCACTCCCACTTCATTAAACAGAAGAGACTTAATATATAATAACATGTTTAATAATTAATATTTTAATTACATATGATCTTTAAATTATACTTCCTATGTTCCAAAATTATAGTTGTTTTACAAATCACTAAATTATACAAAATGGTTGCATTAAATAGAGATATTTTACTCTCCAGATATAATGGTAATGTTTCTTAACGATTGTGTATGTAGTTTTTAAACGGAAGGAGTAAATTATATAGAAATAATTAATACTCTTTTTAGCCTTTCTTATAAGAAATAAGTGGTAATTTTACTTTGTTCGTCCTATAATTACTGAATTTTAACCATTTAAACAATTTTTAAATTGATTAATGCTCCCCCATTTTAATATATATATCATTAAATTGTCTGTCCCCAACAAAGTATTGTATTTATTAAAAGGGTGTGGAGTGTGACTATTTTACTAGATTTGTTTCAAAAAGTGTTTTATTATTTATTGTTGTTTTTAATATGTGGGAACGAACACAATCATTAAAGGATGAAGAGAGTAATAATTATAATTTTTTTTTCTTGGAAAAAGATTGGAGATAATATTTGTTAAATTAAGAAAACATTGATGTCTTTTCTAACAAGATTCTTATTTATTAATATCTCACAATCTTTTAATAAAAGTGAGTTTTTTAAAATGTAATTAATATTTTTGAGATATATATGTTTCTTTTACAATAAAATGAACAAATTATGATTTTAAAATCTATAATTACTTTTTTGTTTTTATTCTTTCAAAAATTGAATTACTGTCTTATAGTACATTTGTCCTGTTAACACGTTATAGTTACTGGGTCTCAAATACTATAAGCTTATAACAATATACTAAGAATCACCTAATTAGTTAATTACATTCACTTCCTTTAAACTTTTTAGGAATCATAACACCTAGAACGCTCTCAAGAACTCCCTTTTTTATGCTATAAGCTTCAAAAAGTGAAAAACGATCTAAAGACTCCTAAAGTATTTTCCTCTATTCTTTAAGTCAGGCTTGGATTAAGCACCATCAATGACTAATATGAATAGGCTTAAGCACCATCAATGTCTAATGAATAGACTACTAACCACAATCCTCCAAAACCATTAATGAGATTCTATTGTAAGCTTAACAAAATAAAATTATACTTTTGAAGGATTTTTTTTAAAAACAAAATCATACTTATTGTAGATTTATCACTTAGATCTAAATGCAAATACTGAATAAGCATCATATTTAGCTTCTGTACAATGAATTTGCATGACAAAAAAAAAATAAAATTATATTGTTGTGGTAACTCTGCTATCTTGGAAGCTCAAAGTTGTTATTTTTTGAAAAAGTAAAAAGTTTAGTTTAAAATAGTCATATATGGAAGGAAGGTATGTCGGAAACTCATAAAGAAGAGATTTTTGTAAACTTGGGAAGTGAAAATTTTGATCAAGTTAAAAAAAAATATAGTATTTTAACAAAAGGTTAAAAGATACAACTCGATGGAGAGATACTTGATCAAAATGACATGCTGAACTGAGAGTCAAGATTTGAATGTGTTGATTTTTGATTTAAGGTTTGCAAATGATAATTAATTTTGACAAAATCTTGAAAACTTGGTTCGTCGAATTGTGCAATGTTGGATTTTCGAAATGCTACATTATGCTAAACTTAGTTAGCTTCCCGAAAATTTTGTTGTTAATAGTAGTTCTGATTTTAAATAATTAGTTTAAGGTACCAATCAAAATCATACATAAGGACTTTTTTGTCGTGGCTGTCTGAGTAAAATCTTTGGAATCTAAACTTATTTTCTTTATAAATATGTACTTTGATTTAGGATAAGTCCCATGCATTAGATTCCATTACTCTACAACTCTCTCTTTATCATACTGCAGGTTCAATGCCACTAGTTCACAAATAAATAAATAAATAAATAAATCAAGAATATTAATCTCTTGTTCATTTTTATCCTTGCATTTTTATTTTTTATTTTCTTACATTTTCTATATTGCTATTGATTTTTCCATCTTCCTACTCTTCTCCTTCTTTGTTCTCCTATCATTTCTTTCTATTCTTCATCTACCCAAAACTCTATTACTAAAACTCTTACAAGAAATTAAATTGACCTAACTTTTATTTAATATCAAAAGATAACCCTAAACACACACACATATATATATATATAATATAATATAATGAATGAACACATCGGTTTTGATTTAACCTTAAACGGGTCGAATAGTAAGCATATGTTCCAAGAAAAGATGTAGCAACAATGGGTAACAAGGGTCTTGTTCCTTTGGATAGGAATAAAAGCGTCTCTTCAATGTTTCTTTGCTATTAAAAAGAGCTCACTTGTGTATCATCTAAGATCCTAGGAAGATTTCCACATGTTCAGTTTTGGGAACGAAATTGTTTTCTAATTTGTGTCTTTCCATTTGAATGATGGGAGAAAAAAGGGAGCTACGAAGCAAAATATACACCAAGAGATTGTACATGCTTTCTCCAATCTTAAACGTACAATGGCATCTATACTATGAGCAATCTCCATTGTTATTTGAATTCTGGCACCCTGTCCCTATTATGGTCTTCCAACTTCCACATGGGAATATGTCCCTACCATTTTCTCCTCAAAAAATTGTTCTATGAAAAAAATGTATGAACGTAATACAAAAAGCTAAAGGGTGTGAGATTGTCATGCAACTAGGTTTTGGATTGCTGGTCAACGACAACTTCTCACTTTTATACCATGAAAAACTTTTAATTATTAGCACATTTTGATTCTCTTTCACAAACCCTTTCCGCCAAGGATGACATTTTACCAGAAATCTTTTTTCATCAAATCCAATAATGATACTTTGTTTCCTTTAATTTACTATCTTTCTTAACGTTCAAATCTACAATAATCACGGGTATTTTCCTCGCACCGTCATGCCAATCACCACCGTTTGATAGTGCATGGCATCTTCATCTATAGAATATATCCAAAGCCAAAATTTTGTTAGATTCTTGGACTGGATTCTGATTAACCTTTTTCTTTCTATAAGCCCATTATTAAGTTATTAATCTTCAAGATTGGGATGTTAAGCTTTCGGTTGGGTTCCATGGAGTAGGATTTTCTAAAACCACTTTGTATAATAGGTTCGTCGTTCATAGACTCCAACGGTGCAATCAAAAGTAATTCAAAATATATACAATGTTTTCAACGTTGACTCATTCTGCAAAAAGGTGAGTTTCTTCTTATATAGTCATCGTGATCGACTTCAAATGAAGGCTTTGGCTAATGAACTCCTTTTCAAAACTGAAAAAAAAAAAAATAAAAATCTCCGGAATCAAATTCGATTAAGCTAATTACGTCAAAAATTATCGATTCTATATTATTTATTGAAAAAATTTGCTTAAATAAAGAATTGACATCACCTATAATTCATAAAATATTGAATTTGTGAGTCTTATATGTTATATTATTTAAATTTTTTATTTTTTTTCAATATACAACTAGACTCAGGTACCTAAAATAACTTAGCAGATTGCAAAAGAAGTCAATCACACATACATGCGTTTTGAGTACCACAGTTTATTGTTATTTTTATATAAGTCATGGATGGCTAGATATTCTTCTGGTATATATAGAGAATAATCATGTTAAAGTTATATACTTTATTCTTATTAGGTAACTTCAATTAACCATAAAAAAAGGTTTTCTCTTTATCTGAACAACTCTTTCCTTTCGTTGTTGGATTAATATGCCAGTTTCAGTACGCACAATGTCAAAGGCATCTTCGTCTTTAGAACAAAGGGCCTCCAGAGGTTCCACCTTCTATAATGTTAGATAAACTTTTGACAGAAAGCCATGGAAAGAAACACAGTTTTCCAAACATTTTTTTTTCTCTCTTTTTGCTATAAATTTAATTTAATCACACTTGCTTTGTTAAAAGAAAAATAAAATACTGTCATCCAATCTTAGACTATAACATCCATAATAAGATTCTTAAATTTTTAATAATATTTGTTTCAGAATTTATAATTATAAATGCTTACACACTACTTGCATAAAGATCGAACTATTTTATTTTAATTATTCAACATGTAATTAATTTGTTGTCTAGTATAAATTAAAAATAGGTTTATATTAATAAGGAAAACTATACATAGACAATTCTGGATACTAAAGCTGTTTACACGTCCTTTATGCATCATCAGAATTCTTTAAGCTTTCACATCTAGTCTTAGCTTTTCTTTTCTTTTTACTTTTCATAAAAAAAATGTTCATGACTGTTATATATTCCACTTAACTAACTTTCTAGTAGTTTGCTTTTAGAATCATTTCTGTCCTATCAAAAGGCATATTTTTCCCGTTGGGTATCCACTTTTTAAGGGTGCTATAGATAAATTATGCCTTGTGAAATTGCGTTTGATGTTCGTGAAACGTGAAGTACGAAGGATCTAAATTTTCTCCTGCTATTGAATATTACAAATATCAGGAGAGTCCCTAGAGATTAAAACAAAGTAAATAGTTTCAAATACAGCTAATGAACTATTTGAAGATATGTACATAATAAATTTTGCAATCATCTCCCTGATACTATGTTCATGTAATAAGAAAGAAAATACCTAATCCTAAAGTGAGCATTTAATTTTGATTTTATTAAGTACACTTTTTCTTAACTAACCAAATGTTAATAAATGGACCCATATATAATAATCCAAATTCTTTAAAAATAGGTTAGGATAAAATTATAGATATGCAAGGACATATACGACACAATACCATGCCAACACAATGATATGAATTTTTTTAATATTAATCTAAAATTCAAAATCTTATATCATTGTCAATCTCCAATTTGTGTTGATATAAAAGATTAAAACCTAAAAGTATAACAAAATAAAAAATATATATAGTTATTAAAAGTATTCAAAATAGTTTCTGAATGTCCAACATGAATATATGTCTACAACACCAAGAACCTGATTAATATTTAAAAGTTCCTGTAAGTTAAACGTAATGAATTCCCTATCATCCATGCATGTTGTGTCAAAGGAAAAAGCAGAAGTTGTTGCAACGTACCTTTACCTTATAACTTTTGTTAAAATAGACCCTAGTCATTTTCTGTCATGAACACAACAAGGCAATATATATATATATATATATATATATATATATATATATATATATATATATATATATATGGAATAAGCACTGGATCTACTAGGTCTACCCCTGAATATACGAAAATCAGACGGCAAAAATTCTCACTCAAATAGGACAAAGATGGCTACATTTATTTAGAGTTTTTGTAGATCATGATAAAACAAATATACCATAATCATGGTTTGCATAAGATAGAATAAAAAATTATATGTGTATATATATATATATATATAACTGACCAAAGGGTAGTTGATCATGAGTTGTAAAGCCAAGGGAAGGCAACCTGTAATTGTAGCAGCATGATGGAAAGCACTGCAAGTATTCTAGCTATTCAGAAAAGCATTACATTGTTATTACATTATATACATCCAAGGAGTATTGTTTTTTACCATGAACTATGTGATTGTCTGTTAATTTTTGTGTACCATTTACTCACATTGAATGATGTTTAACTAGTTCAAAATGTCTAGCAGAAGAAGCAGTAAATTAAAGAGTTCTTTATTTTCAGTCTTCTGTCCCAACTAATAACTGACAGCTACAGGCTTTTTATATTTTGTAACAAAGTCAACTTTAATGTTTTCCTAGTTAGTTCTGACACGAAAATCTGGACATTTTTGGCAAGAGAAAATTAGATATATGAAATGAAATTAGGATCAAATTTTGGAAGGAGAGTGAACGTGGAATTGTTAACTGCAGTGAGCACTGACATGAGATGAGGAACAAAGGCTGCACATTACATGCTGGCATGCAGCCTCATCTGGTATCTCTCATTGGTGCAATCAACGGTTGAAACAGTCTTTTCTATATTCAAAAGTACTTTCAATATGTTGCTTTTCTCATGTCAAGTTAATATCTAGAAATCCAACAACATTCCCGCCCAAAACAGAAAAGGATCCAACATCTTTCTACTGATCATTTTATTGTATGTATATATAATACTTTTAAGATACTAAATACTATATTTCTTTTTTATTTTTCATCTCTCCACATTTGAATTATTATTTGAACTTTGGTAAAATAAGTGATTTGTATTTTTATTTTATCAACTATTTTTCTTTAATTATATATATATATATATATATATATATATATATATATATTAGAGAACAAACATAATTATTTAATATACTTTCTAGAAACAAAATATCAAATTAATTATTTTATAATAACTATATCAAAATTTACTTGTTTTGTGAAGATTTGTTTTTTGAAGAGTGTGAAGATTAGAAATATTAGAAAATACTAAACTTCATATTTTGTTATGTGTTTACTCTCTTATAGTAATATATTGTTTTAGAGTTGAAAAATAAATTACTTCCTTTTGATTGTTGAATTATGCAAATAAGTAATTTTGTTCAAACAACATGTGGTTAGTTAAAGGGTTAAAAATATAGTGTTTTTTATGTTTTTGAAATTAGGTGAATTATAAAATAGTTTTCTCACTCAAAGTAGATGTGTTGCTTGAGTTAAAAGAGAGAATGATGGTCCTTTAGGTGATTAGTAGATGCACGAGCTAGTTTGAACCAAATTTTTTTCCTTTAAAGTTAATATAACTTAATGCAATGTCATTTTGTACTTCTATATTTACTTATTAATAAATAAGTTTTAATTTATTTGTAATTTTGAGTGGTAATTAAGGAATAAATATAAGTCACACATATATATTTTCTATATTTACAATTGTTACATTTTTTCTTCTAATTCTATTTTACATACCCATTCTTCAGAAAACAAAAGGTTTTATTTGTTTACAATTCTTTCTTTTTTATTGTTATTTTATTTTATTTTACAGTGTCGGAGGAGATATATTGATTAGGATGTTGACATATAGAGTGGGAGGCATACAAAATGTGATCACAATAAGAAACAAAAATTAATGTTAAAGATCTTGTTCCTCAAAAAATCATATAGTTAGCAATAATGTTTGTATTCCAACTTATTTCAAGAAAGACTGTAATAAAAAAAAATTAGGATAATTACGCGTGTCCATCTATTCTCACATATATATTTGCTTTACCATTTATATGAAAAAAAGAAATAAAGACATAAGAAAAGTAAAAACAAATACCATAAAATTAGGTTAAATAATATAAAGTTAAATATCATATTTAAATAAAATTTTCAGTATACAATAACTAGACAAATATAAATATTTTGTAATTACTAATGAGAATAAACGACACTCATCAAATTTACACAAAATTATTTTATTTTGCCTAAATTTTTTTTCTTATTTAAATCCTGAAAGTAATACCTCTAACTACAAATTAATTTAGACTTTAACATACTTATAGTTAATTTTCTTCTTTCTAAATTATTAATTTAAATAGTTAGTAATTATTATTTTACTTGTTTTTTAGCAAATGTGTATATCAGTTTATTTAAATTTCATATATATACACTGTTTACATCCAACATTTTGTTTATATATTTCTATAAATATGTATACAGGTGTCAGTTTATATAAGCATACATTATATGATTATTTTATTTTATACTTTTCCTTTCTTGTCATAAATATATATAGTATATGTATTATGATTATATATATTATATATATATATATATATATATATATATGTATGTATGTGTGCATTATACTCATAATAGATATAAAATTATAAGATTAAAGACAATTCAGGTGTAAAATAACATAAAATAAATAAATTAAAATATTACAAAAGTTATTTAATAATAAAATATTTACATAACTAACTTGTTAATAATAAAAATTATGCATGTCTGAATATGATATTAGTAGCTCATATACTAAGTATGACCACAAATAAAAGATAAGTTATTAATAACTTATAGACAATATACATACACAAAACTATGTCTAATTAAATCTATTATACCATAATACAGTTGGTTCAAAAACTTTAATGAATATAAAATAATATATATTTCTTCGCTACAAATTAGTTGACCATGTCATTTTAAATATCTTATTTATTTCATTAAAGTTAATTCAATATATTCACATAAGAATAATTAAATGCAAACTCGAATAAACTTAAATAATATATTATCAAATATTTACACACATTTACACATAAGACATAAAGTAATTATAGTGAAAAATTATTAAAACTTCACTTTCAAATTATTTACTTAAGTAATTAACGCTTTAGTGACCTTATTGTTAAAATAAAGGAAAGTTAACTAATTTTATCTCACTCAAAATTATGATTTTATCGTTTTATTAATACACCATATAACTCTAACGTTATATTTTTTAAGGAAAGAAAATTATTTTGACGTCAATATGTTATATAACTTTATTGTATTACTTTCTTTTATACCATCCAAACAAAAATAGAATAAAGGTGGAGACATGTAGCAGCGACCATCCCCTCTTTGACCAAGGCACTGTTTCAAATAATATAAAAAATTTGACCGGGGCTGATAGTGGAAGTGCTTGCATTTTATTTTATTATCTGCAGTAATAATTTTAGGACCTTTATATCTTTTATTTATACCAATTAAAATAGAGTAGAAAGAAATAAAAGAAAGACAATGGTATATAAATATCAAATTCATACTATTTTTGCTTGAGTTGAGAGAGAAAAAAAAAGAAAAAAAATTATAAAGGACCCATTAAAATAATTCAGACAGAAGATCGTGCATTAACGGTGTAAAATAATTTTAAACTATCATCCAGTTTTAAAATATAATGCATAATTAATTTGTAGACTTTGTAATAATTATTTTAAAAGTAATACCAGTAATAATTTATAATTGGATAAACCATAATAACATTTTACTTTTATATATTTAAACTAAAAGATAAGGAAGTTATATTTTTTTCTGAATTTTCTTAAAAAATATTAAATATTTTTAAAAGTAATAAAAAAAACTCGTATCTTAAAGAAAAAAAGTACGGAGTAAAAAGTTAAGATTTTAATAAGTATAAAAATTATGAAGAAAATTCTTCCTTATGTCCTTCTTACTATTTCTATCTATCTAAATAAGACATCATATTTATCATCTATTTTTATCCTTCATATTTCTCTCGTCTCAATTTCACTCACAGTACAAGCAAAACATAATCAGTGTACTATGACCATGAAAAAAAATCATAAAGAATTAAAGTATGAGAAGAGTCACCACAAAAAAGAAAAGGACATTATAATGTACTCCTTTTGTTAATGTTAGGTGAATTATGTTGATGTTGTTGTTGGTCTTCTCTTCAACCTCTCTTTTGTTCAGTTATGATTATGTGTAGGACAGGGTGCAAGAGCACAACCTGTTAAACAACCAAACATGTTTTCTGTTAAATGATACAAATAAGTTTGATAATCACACAGCTCAGTGAGAAGACTTCTCAATTTTCATTAATCCTATATTTGTGGATCATATGCATTGTACTTAACCACATATATTTCATTTCAAAATTTAATCTAATAAATTAGGTTTACTTTATGTGTCACATTTCTTGCAAAGAAAAAGGGTAGGTAGTTTATTACATACTCTCCAAGCATTTAAAAAAAAAATTTATTGGATTTCATCTAATATAGTATATTTAAAAGTATATTACACTATGCTTGAGATAACATAAATATTCTCTATATTTGTTATACTTTTCTTGATTGTTTGAAAAAGCATTATATTGACAGCTTTTATACATTATATTAAATTTTTTAATTATTTAAAAATAACCTTGTAAATAAGATTATAGTAAGTATTAAAAGAGTGAAAATATTTATGTAACTTTATGAAACTTCGGGTTCAATTTTTCTATCACATATTATGTAATAGAAAGAAGATTATATATATCCCCCTGATAATTTTATAAGGCTATTTTAAGTTCATAAGTATATAATTTAAAAAGATTATAAAGTATAGATAAATCATGTTTGAAAATACGATTTTGATTTTGATATAGATGCAACCCTGATTACATTAACTTATGATTTGATCTCAGAACATTATTTTGATTTATTTATTTATTTGTGTTTTAAAAAAAATGTAATAAGTAAAGTCATGTAAAACTAGATACTAGGCGCGGCATGGTTATAATATCATTTCCAATTAAAATTATTTAAATGAATAATTTTAATATAGATTTCACAAGATTTTTTTTTAAATTGAAGATAATTTCTTATATAAAATTCATTTTAATTTTATAGAATTTATATTTGTAAAATTTGTATTGAAATGTTATTTTTATTAGTAAGGAACTTAAATAATCAACTCAATTAGAAATGTCTAACTGGTCAAGCGTCTATTTAAACGAAATTGCATTTTTTTCTATATCCTTTTAATTAAAAAAATAACGCTTCTACTAAAAAAAAGTAAGAATAAAGAAAATTTGCAATCTTAAAATAATTGTTAATGCTTCATATTTTAATTTAAAAAATAATAAATGTGCATGTATTTTTTTTAATACTAAAATTATATCAAATTTCTTAGCAAGAAATTCATTAAGGCTCATTGGAACAAGTTTGTGAGACTTATGTGCATGTGTTTTTTTTAATAAATAAATAAAAACATGGGATTATTTTTAGGATTATCTACTAAAGTAGAGTTGTTGGATTAAAGAGGTCAATTGCTTGAACCTATGAAAAGTAAAAACATGTGATGTGCGTGTTTTGAAATCTATTTAATATGAAAACCCCAACAAAGGAAAAAGAAAAAATGGGTTGTTAGATATGACAATGATCTTGTGTAATTATCATTAAGATTGTAATAAATTAATATGTGAATTACTTAGTAGTGGACTAAATATTTGATCTTATATCTCTTATAATTTTTATTTATTTTTTTACATAAAAATTGAACATTTTAGTCACACTATAACAGAAAAAAAAAATGAATTGGTACTCATTGTTTCATACAGTTATGAAGATGAAATGTTTGTCTCACTTAATTCTAGGACAATTCAACACATGTTTGTTAATCTGACAAATATCTGAAAACCGTGATTATAACATTTAGTGAATTCATAAATGTGTTTGTGAGTAAAAATTAAAATTGTTTTTTTTTTCTTTAACATTGAATATTCACTCTTAAATTATAATGAAACTATGATAGCATTTGGCAACATAAATTGGGCATTTACTAGAGTAATTAGGTTAGATTTCTGCATAATACACTCAATAAGTATGAAATTTCAAGTGTAACTAAAATCTAAATTAAATTAGTCTCAATTAATACTGAAAATGAAATGTTATGCAAATACAATTTTTTTTTACCAAGAGATCAAAGATCCAAAGTACAGTACTTATACAAAAATTAAGGCAACCATACATGTCATGATTATTTTCTGTTTGGCTCGTGACTATGATCTGGGACTCGTGACTATTACTTAGGAGAGATTTGAAAAAAAAAATTACTTAATATACTGAAAGGGGTAAAAGAAACTACAGTTAGTCATATATCAAAATTTGTTATAATTTAATAATAATTACTTTAAAATATGCCTTTCGTAATTTCTTATTTTTAATTATATAAATTTTGTTTACAATTATAATTAGGAATAACAAAATGTACTAATTAATCTATCTCAACCCAATTTATTGTTGACTAGTCAAAAACAGAATAGAAAGAATTGACTTATTACGATTAAATGGCTTTAAATTCTTGACTTACTATAACTAAATGACTTTAAATTCCTGATTCAGTAGAATGGTTTTGTGATATTAATTTTGCCAAACTAGAAGGAGAGTGCATCCCCAAACTCAATTCACTCACTTTGTTATTGCTAATTGCAATACATAAAGTATCAAAATTGATTATTTTTAATTATATAAGTGAGTTTTACATCTTTCTTTCCGTATTAAAAAAAGTGTTAAAAGATATTTTTAAAAAAAGAAAAAAAAACATAGATGAATTAAGAGTATAAAGTAGTTTTATATTATCATAGAGTGTATAGTAATTTTCATCATAAATAGTCTAATAATACTCTTATTATTATGGAAAATAATTTAGAACATTTTGAAATGAAATAAGGATGATTTTGAAAAAGTCAAACTTTTATTAAATAATATTTTCTCTTTAATAATAGTTATTAAGTTTTGTTAATAAGATATCGAGAAAAAATTTACTTAGAAAATGTTAATAAAAACATAAAAATAATATAAATAAATATAAATTGAATGCGTACTCTCTTTAAAATAGATCTATATTTATAAGTTTTTTTAAGATTATAACTGAATTATTATTCCTAATATATGATTAGATTATATTAGATTTGTTTGAATTTCATAGTAAAAGATGATAATTAGAGTTATTAATGATGATTTATAATTGTAAGAGAGTGTTATTGGAAAATGAAAAACACACCAGAACTTAATCTAAACTTTATTCCTATATAATCTCATTAACACTCTTAAATCAACTGAATTGTTTTTGTTACGAGAATTCGAGGGAGAAACGTCCGGGGAATGACACCACTTTCAATCTAAAAACTTAAGGCATTAGGTTTGTGGGTCTTCTTTCTCATATCTTGTTGGATAATTTGAGAGGGAAAACTTTCTTATGTTGCTCAACTTTCTCATTCCTTCCCACCCAATGGGACTTAATATCTAACATTTTTCCCGCACTTTGTTATGTATTCTGATTGAGCATGTACAGACAACAGTGCTTGGGCTAACATATACCTCACCAACCTTTTGAAGGGGAAAAAAATGGGATTGGTTGTGTTCTATAAATGGTAGCAAGTATGCAAGAAAACAGTAGCAGAATTAGGGGAATAAATTCTCTTGAGACATTGGCATGTCATAAGAAGCAGAACCACTAAGCGAAAACTGTAGTGTTGAGTAGCAGTTTAGTATATATAAAATGGAAGAGATCCCCATCAAATTCCCACTATATATATAGGTTGAGTCACGCATCAAATTCCCATCACTCTTGCTAGCTTTAGCCATAACCATCTCACACAATAACCACCCTTACTTACTTCTCATTTCTCATTTCTCATTTCTCATTTCTCATCCCAACAACAACATATCCTTGTATATTACCACCATGGCTATGGTGGTCCTCACACCCCTTTTGGCCATACTCGCTATTCTCCTACTTAAACTCCTCTATGACACCCTCTCATGCTACTTCTTCACCCCTCTACGCATAAAAAAGATCATGGAGATGCAAGGTGTGCGTGGCCCAAAACCTACCTTTTTCACAGGCAACATCCTGGACATGGCTTCCCTTGTCTCCAAAGCAACCTCCCAAGACATGAAAACCATAAGCCATGACATTGTTGGCCGTCTTCTGCCACATTTCTTACTTTGGTCTAGCCAATTTGGTATGTACGTGCATAACTATAAACATATATATGTATGTATCTATGTGAACATAATATTAATCAAACTTATACTATATGATCTTGGTTATTTATTTCCCTCTAATTCAATTGGACGTGTAAGGTAAAACTGGTAATTTGAGTGTGTAGGAAAGAGGTTTCTATATTGGAATGGTACAGAACCGAGGTTGTGCCTCACTGAGACCGAATTGATCAAAGAGTTTCTTTCAAAACACAGTACTGTATCTGGGAAATCCTGGCAGCAGAGGCAGGGTTCAAAGAATTTCATTGGGCAAGGACTGTTGATGGCAAATGGTGAAGATTGGAACCACCAACGTCACATCGTTGCCCCTGCATTCACTGGAGACAGACTTAAGGTATTGATACTCTTGTAAAAATTTTACTGTTTTGGAGTCACCCCTTTTGATCTTTTTCAAAATTTTGGGGTAGTACTAATGGTTACAAATGGTTGGTGTTAAAAAAATCTGTAGAGCTATGCTGGGCACATGGTGGAATGCACTAAGGAGATGCTCCAATCACTGAAAATTGCGTTAGAGTGTGGCCAAACTGAGGTGGAGATTGGTCACTACATGACTAAACTCACTGCAGATATTATCTCTAGGACTGAATTTGGTACAAGCTATCAGAAAGGGAAGAAAATATTCCACCTCCTCACACTGCTGCAGAGTCGTTGTGCTCAAGCAAGTCGTCATCTTTGCTTTCCCGGAAGCAGGTTTGTGACTTTACAAACTCTTTTCTAAACCACCCTTTTGATTTCTGTTCACAAAAAGATTCATAGCGTGCTTGGAAACTCATTAAAAAGTTAAGAAAAAAACACGTTTGGAAACGTGAAAACTGTAATCACAAAAAAAAAATTGTGTGATTCTAATTCTATGTGTAGTAGTGTTTGCTTCTGTGTGAGATAAAAATGTCAGTGTTAAACACCTCAGTGGATTGGATTCCTTGCTTTTTTATCCTGAAGCATGTGAATAATCACATTTTTATTTCTTATTCCACGGTTTGCATTATGGTTCTGTCGGTCTTATTCCATCTTTATTGTTTTATCTGCAAGCATTTGTCTGTCCTTGTCCCCCTCCCTTTTTCTCATTGATGTCAAAATCAATTGGGGGGTGAATTTTTGTGCACAGGTTCTTCCCAAGCAAGTATAACAGAGAGATAAAGTGTTTGAAGATGGAGGTGGAGACTCTGCTGATGGAGATCATACAAAGCAGGAAAGACTGTGTGGAGATTGGAAGAAGCAACTCTTATGGGAATGATTTGTTGGGGATGCTTTTGAACGAGATGCAGAAGAAAAAAGGGAACGGAAACAGCATCAATCTGCAGCTAGTAATGGATCAATGCAAAACATTTTTCTTTGCTGGACATGAAACCACTGCTCTTTTACTCACTTGGACAGTTATGTTACTAGCCAGCAATACAACATGGCAAGACAAAGTCCGAGAAGAGGTTAAAAGTGTCTGCAATGGAACAATTCCTTCTTTGGATCAACTCTCCAAGCTCACTCTTGTAAGTAGCAAAATCAGTTTATGTTCAGCACAAACTTTCTCTTAATTTTAATATAGTTTTTTTTTTTTTTCATTTTGCAAAATTGCAGAAACTTTCTCTTAAACCATATATATTCTTTAATCCTGCATTCAGGAAAGTTAGAAAATCCTTTTTTTGATTTCACAAAAAGAGAGGAGGCTTATTCTTAGGCTACTTTTAGGGGATCAGAGGGAGAAAGCAGGTTGGTCAAATTTGTATCTTAAATAAATTTTTTTTATGAATTTGAATTTTATATAATTTTACTTTTAGTGGTGTCAAGTATTGCTTTTTATAGAGCCTACACAATGGTTGCTTTTAAAACCCAGCACGAGCCAGTTTTAGGAAAACTTTAATGGGTGGTCCATACAATTTAGTAAAATTAAAAATAATGTTTTGCTGTGTTTTGTGAACATGTTGAGCCCGCAGTTTCTTGGCCAAAAGGCTAATTGATCTAAACATCTTAGGCTTTTAAGTTATTATTAGCACGACGATCAGAAGGGCCAGCTAAGAAATATTTTAGTGTGACCCAAATATGTGTGTAAAGAAACAAACAAAAAATAATTTATATAAGTATCATCTTTGCACCCGTGCGCCGGGAGTTGCTGTTATTTTAAACAATATTTATAATAATGGTTATCTTTCTTTTTAGAGTGTCCAAAGAGCGCAAAAAGTTTCAAGCTATTCATTCGTTTTCTGAATAACGATACGGCAATACTTTTTTTCAGCCAAGAGAAAAAAAAAGATAAAAAAAATCAAGCTCAGAATTCTCAATCTCTGTGACTTTTGCGTTTGTATTTTTCTTCAAAAAGAAGTTGACCCTACTCAACTCAAATGCCACGGTTCATTGCTACCCACTTGAAAATTTTGTAGATTTTCTTGGATTGATAGATAGCTGGGAAGAGCAAATAGAATATTCATTTGTACATAATTCAGTGCAGTGGTAATTATTATTTTTAAATGGTCAAAGATTGAGCATTAATTTTGGTTTGGGACTAAGAATTGATTTTTGTTCAGTTGCATATGGTGATCAACGAATCAATGAGGTTGTATCCGCCAGCATCGGTGCTTCCTAGGATGGTGTTTGAAGACATAGTACTAGGTGACCTTTACATTCCTAAGGGCTTATCGATTTGGATCCCTGTGTTGGCCATTCATCATAGTGAAAAGCTATGGGGCAAAGATGCAAATGAGTTCAACCCAGAGAGGTTCACTTCAAAGTCATTTGTTCCTGGTCGTTTTCTACCGTTTGCTTCAGGCCCTAGAAATTGCGTTGGACAAGCTTTTGCCTTGATGGAAGCTAAGATCATATTAGCCATGTTGATTTCTCGGTTTAGCTTCAGCATTTCTCCAAATTACCGTCATGCCCCTGTGGTCGTTCTCACCATCAAGCCCAAATATGGGGTTCAGGTTTGTTTGAAGCCCTTGGAGCCATGAGGGATCGTCCATTGTGGAGAGAGTATTCAGAGCTGAAAGAGAGTTTTTGTCTTTTATGATGCGGATATATATAACATATATTTTTTTTTGAATGGCCATCTTGATGTTGATGAGCATTCTTGTAATTTTTTATTTCAACTTTTTTACAACCATCGGGAGATAGAGATGAAATAATGATTGCAAGGATTAGGATATGTAAATTAAAAACTTCAATGAAACAACACGTATTTATCTCTTCATCACGCTTAATTTGAGTTTGTAGATCAACTCCCCACTCACACATGTAACACGAGAGATAAAGAAATTGGAGGAACTGTTTAGATAAAGCTTCTAAACCAATACTTTTCAGCAGCGTGTGAATTAAAGACTGACAAATTATTTTAACCTGATATACAATTTGAGTTCAAATTTGATCATATTTGAGAAAAATTGTTTGGTGAGATGATTTAGACAGAACTTTGTGTAGTTTTTGATAGATATTTAAGTCTGTACTAAGTTTCACATTAAATATATTCTAATAAGTTATATTTATATTTGAGATTCACATTTTATTATATTCAATAACTTCTAAGTCTAAATCTCCATATTTGTATAACTTCATAATCACTAAGTTAGTACTAAGTTTATACACTTCAGTCCAAAACCTATGTATAACACTTGTTACTAAAATTAATACTTAGTTTTTACACTTACTTATATATATCTTTTCACTCATCTAATTGATAACATACTTACTTTATAGTTAGAATATTTTTTACATGTAGAACTCTTGTCAAACTTTGGATCCTCGTATACTTAGATTCAGATAAGTAAATTAAGTAATATATAAAAAAAATTACAATTTCAATGTCTTTGTTAAAAATGATGTCGATCTTTTTCTGTTTTTTTAACTCGATTCTTATCTATTTTTATTTTATCTTTCTTATTTTTTCTTTTTCTCAATATCATTGTGTCGAAAATCCTCCAGTTTAGTGAATGAAAAATAAGGCAAGTTGTGTGTGAGAGAATGAAGGGTAGGGTCGGAAGGTCCATTTTGGAGTTAAAGGGGTTGTTTTGTTTTCTCAGCCACCTTATCATCTGCTTCCACCAGTCCTCGATTCTGCTTCTCCCACTACTTCCTTTTTATATTGCAACCATCATTTCTTTCTCACACTGTTCCATATCTAATAAATTGTGCCAATTTTTATATCTACGCACCATGCAGAACCGTTTTTATTTAGGTGTCACTTTTAAGATTCAATTTGTTGTCTTGGAACGTGGCAATGATTGATCTGGTTGAATTGAGTTTGATGAGCATCGACACTTACCAGTTGCCAATTCTCGGCTATAGATGGAACTGTCCATCCACTGTTCATCCAAGACAAGCCCACTCAGCCCAACAACATCTTCCCAAATAGTTCAAACCACTCATCTTTTACTATCCCATTTTCTTCAAACAATGTTCCATCTTCCATTTCATGTCCTTGCTTCAATTCATTATTTTAAATGTTTTTGCATACACTTATTATGCTAAAAAAATTATAGTTTATTTACCTAGAATGTAACTTATCAGTATATTTAGGGTAAGACATGTGACCCTCTTCAATTAGTTTATTTTCTAATTCTAATAAATGGTTAATGTAATGTTGATGAGATATTATAGATAAATATTCTTGTAGTGGTGGTAAGAAGTTAACTGGATTTAGATAAGTTTTATCATGTGAGATTAATTAGAAAAATTAAGATATGATTATCAATAAACAAGTTGAAATATATCAGTATCATATAAATATAAAAAAAATAATACATAATCTAAAGCAATTAATGCAAAATAAATACATAAATATATCCGTATCATGCGAAAATAAATAAAGCAATTATGCAAAATAAAATAATAAATTTTATATAATTCGGATCAAATAATGAATAGTTAAGGAAATTAATAATAATCCTAGACAAAAATTAGAAATGTAGACGTTAATTTTAACAAAAGAATTATAAGTCCAAAAGATGTTTAACTATAAATAAAATTGATGATAAGACAAAAAAAAAAAATACAACACAATAAATACTCTAATAAAAGTTGTATGTGCTAATTTTGACGTGACTTCAGTTTGATTGAACCCTAAAAAAAGTGTGAAGCTACCCTTTATCTTACATGAGATCTTTGTTTTTGAAAGAAAACCTATGATTAATGCTCCTTTAATTCTAGCCCAACCACGATTTGAAAACAAAAAAAAAAAACTTTTTAGATAATACAACTCCACATATAAAATAAACAAATAAGTTACTAGAGTTTATTGAATCTCTTAACAGTATTACTAATGACATTAAAGTCTAAAAATACTACGCACCACCATCAACAAGAGTAAATAGAGAAAAAATATATATGCTTCCAATAAATCATAAAATGTCTTCTAAAAATCAATATTAAAAGATTAAACAACTATAATTTTTTTATATTTTATAAAAAAGAATTGATGAGAATAATGTAAATCATTTTCTACCTCACCTAATTATGTGTATCGACAGATCTTACTCTAAATAATTTAATTATTTTAATAATATATCTTATGATCAATAAGCCTATTTATTATTAAAAGTTAATTATAAAAATAAATATGAACAGATCATAGAAACTTAATTCAAGTAATTTTTTAAATTAAGAATTTATACTAGAAAATGAAATCTCTCGTGACAAATTAGGAGAGAAGAAAGTTATAGTCTCGTGTAATTTATATTCTTTATGTAATGTAGAGGTTAAAATTTTGCAATACATACTACTTATATGTGAAGTCACGCAACTTTTGTAGTTAAAGTATGATAATTGGATAAGATTTGTTTCGGTTAGAAGCAATGACATCTTTAACTACTTATGCAATGTTTATATTATAAGTATGAGTAAGAAAGCTAACCGTGTTTGAAAGTGAATGTGGTTGGTGTTAACATTGGAAATTTTGAAATGTAGGAATAAGATTGTTTTCTATAATGGTCAACTAGACGAAGTTAAGATTTTTACAAGAGCTTAATGACAGACATAATTTTGGGCTAAGTTTAGTAGACAAAGAATACAATATTCTTTTCCAGAGTGGTGTATGAACCTAGGTGTATGCTTAGAGGAGATCAAATAATCATCCTTAAAATTTGTGGATAAATATTAATGTTTATGGAGGAGTTGTTTGAATGTGATAGGAATATTTTGGCTTAATTAATTCAATGTGAAGGTTATATCTATTACAGACACAAATAAAAATGACAATTTCACGGAGTTTTGAAGATTTTCATATAAGGACTTCTGTATGTAACATTTTAAGTAGGTTTATAAGATTATCTGATTTTAAAAAATTGGTATAAGGGTTGGGATAATCTTTAAATATCCTTTTTAATTTTATTATTTTTGTTATTAAAATAAATAAATAAATAAAGAGTGGGATCCTTCTTACCAAACAAGAAGCACAGATGTCTTTTTATTACAGTAGTTTAAGTAATTTTTAAATGCCGTGATAATTTATTTAAAAATAATAAAAGATACCCTCGTTGCAAATATTGTAAACACACTCAAATGTATCTTCGACTTTCTCTGGAAGTGGTGGTTATTTTAAGTCGGAAGTATCTCAATCAAACCTTATTTTTTTCTTGGTCGTGTTAGTTCTAAAAAAGCTTTAAGCAAAATGCTGCGATTATATATATGTGGAATATATTGGAGCAAAATGTCTTGAAAGCAAAAAAAGAGAATGATGCGACAGTTAAGTAATCTTGACGGAAAAAGTTAGCAAAATGATGAAATGCACAAGGGTGGTGCGTGATATCTAGTTATCAAGTTACTTTAATGATATAATAAGGGGCAATGTGCAACGTTTTTTAATAGAAAATAATATAGTGTGCAAGAAGCATTTCTGACCCTTTAATTAGTTATTTAATATATATATCTTGTTTGACTGATGCAGGTGAAAATCCCAGCAAAATCCCACTAAGCCATATAGCAGAGTTGGAAGATTTTGATTTAAAGATGGATGATCTTCTTTTGAGTTTGGTGCACATTTAGGGCAATATCTTGGAGTAGTGTTGTAAAATCAGTAAAGTGTTTGATTATGCTTTAATAATTGTACGCATGATGATCCATGGTTGAATCATGATTACGTGAATGATCATCTTCATCATTCTGCGCGCCACTGGGATATAGGCTTCCTGTGAGCATCGACATGAATTTAAGAAACTACTCTTAACTACCATTTTCAACCACAACATAAAAACATAAGTTAAAAAGAACCTAACTGTTCTTACCGACACTCGAATCGATATTTTTACTGAATGAGTCAGAGTTAATTTGACCTAGTTTTAACTTGTCTTTAAATTAGTGAAAAAGATACCCTTATGATCAATTACTCATATCTAAGATATTATTTATTTTAAAATTCAGTTGTTTTATCACGAATTTGTTTCTAAAAACGTCTTAGTGAAATAACATGAAAAATTAAAGAAATAATTCCGTCTCAACAAATTTAAAGTTACAATAACAAATATTTATTAGTTGGTTATCCACATATGAATAAAACTAACCGAAATGTCTCAAGTAGTACACTAACAAAATACCTAAGCCATTCTTTGGTCTTTCTAAGGTGGCTTTAAAATACATTATATTAAAACAATTATAAACTGAGTTTAACGCATTTACTTTTAGAAGCTTTGAACGACTATGTTTTGTCCCGTAATTGAATTGAACTTAATGATTAAAACTTGTGACTTTTGAAGTAGAATCACATTGGAAAATCATGGTTTCTCTTATTCCTTGTTGATAGATGTTCACGTCCACATTTGATTAGTATGCATCTCCATTAACGATGTTGAAATGAAAAAGTAAGCTTTTCTCGATTACCAAGAGAAATTTGATGTTGCTCACATCACCCTTTCATATTATAGATCAGAGTTTTCAGGTCAATTGAACGGTAGTGGGATGCTTGCAAAATCTTGGATGTTTTTAAATTATAAATAAATATCTCATAGTCAATACAATTGAGTACATAGCAAAATAACATTTTTGTTACCTTATCTCAGATAAACACGATGATATGTATACATACATGCATGATAATAACTGTTGAAGAAAGTCATTATCACTGTGTAAGCTTTTTATACTATCAATTAATATAAATCATATGTAGAAATTTTCAATTAATTATGACGATATTTAGTGATTTTTAATCATGTGAAATAATTAGAAGGTTGGAGTTTCCTATTGTATACATTTTACTTAAGTTTATTTATTATGTTGCCACTGAGTGTGTGTGCAATGCGCTCAACATCTTGCTAAAGAACTGATAAAGAAATTAAAATAATATATCCTGTAAAAGAAGTAAAATAATATATTGTATGCTTTCCAATCAAAGGCATGCTTTATGCCCTCAGAAATTATTAAAGCCAGAATCCTTCTCCACACTAAGTATGTGAAACCATATCTTTTGGTAGCTACTCTATTTTTCTAAATTTATTGGTTATTCTAAAATAGTACTTTTCTTTATAAATATTGTATATTTTATTTTATTTATAAATCTGTTTTTTAGTTGTAATTTCAATTAATGTATTAGTTTTTATTGTTCATATTTCATTTATAAGGACTCACTTGTTTCTTTGTTTATTTAACAAATTGTCACAAATTTATTTTATTTGGGTTCAAATCCTAGTTGATAATGTGAGTGTTTCTTTTGGCATTACAAAATAGGTTGTTCATTAGCGGTTTTTTTTTTTTTTTTTTCTTTATGTGTTTTTT
>Ga0209700_104847_pt1 | contig 23576 bp, 7 predicted proteins | sample SiratroredBW_FD_187528 | JGI IMG/M metagenome (GOLD analysis project Ga0209700, IMG submission 187528) | Root nodule microbial communities of legume samples collected from California, USA - Siratro red BW (SPAdes) (version 2) | ecosystem: Host-associated > Plants > Roots > Nodule | place: USA...
ATAGACTTGCTCTATTCTCCGCCACGAGTCCAATGGTGGGCTCCGCTTGAGAAACTGATGAGGTATGGAAACAGAAACTTAGAGAGAAGTCAGAGGAAAAGAGGTTAGGGGTTTTAGAGAGATGATGACTTGAGTTGAAATGAGACTTGACTACTTACTTTTTCTATAAATACGCGTTTTTAGTTTAATAATATAATAATCAAGTGCTCATTCCACTTTTACCATTTCACTCAAATGACAGATTTTCTAGGTTGTTACAATGATTGAAAGATTTATTTATCTAATTATTAAAAAGTTAAATACGTAAACGATTGAATGACTTGATGATAAAATTGAGATTTATCACGATAAACATACTGTGAATGATTGAATTCTTTTGATAATAAGATTGAGATTTATCATGATAAACATATATAAATAATTGAATTCTTTAAATTGATATATTAAAGAAAATGTGTAACTTATTTGAGATATTTGAATTTAAGAAATCTCAAACTATACTTAACGTATGCATAAGAAATTTAACACTTCATCTAATAAAAACTTAAAAAAGATGGATGTGTAAGTTTTTATCCATATATACAACTCATATTTACTTAATGTGAGTATCATGACTTCACATATGAATTCATTACATAAATAGTTTATTTAAAGATGAATTTTGTAAAATTATTCTCTAACGTCTTCTGATATTAGTTTATGACATCTTTATCTTTTTAATATATTTGTGAATTGTTTACGTAATTTTAAGTTAAAGTTTGATTTCTTTAACATTAATTTTTATATTAATTTAATATTTTATCTCTTACTCAAAAAAAACATAGAAACAAACATTTCATATTTTGAATATTATAATAATCTCTTGATATCAATACTTAAATTTAAAAATTCATTTAATTATTTATAGACTTTATACACTTGTCAAAAATTCTAAAAATATTTTTCAGATACATTAACAAAGAACAATATTTTTAATACACCGTCTAGTCCAACAAAAGGTGAAACCTATAAACTTTTATGTTTTTAATAAATTTCAGCTAACAACAAATAACATATCATAAAAAGTTCGTGTGAGAGTATATTATTAATATTTTTCTTATTCACATCAACGTTTGATAGACACTTCCAATTTTATTCTTACAAGAAATGTTAGGAACTTAAGAAAAATCAGTGTTTATATATTATTATTCGTTTCTGTCCCTAAATAATATTAAACTGTTTCACATATAAAAAAAATTTAACTAAATAATATTAAACTGTTTCACATATAAAAAATTTTAATGTCAAATTAATAGGAATTTGAAATAATATTAAACTGTTTCACATACAAAAAAATTTAATGTCAAACTAATAGGAATTTGAGATAAGTTAAATTGTTTGACATGTGGTTATATGTTTCTTAGTGTTTTATTGTCAATGCGTATTAACATAACGACTTCACTGCAATTTTGAAGAGTGATTCCTTGTTTGTGATTTTGCTTTACATGGGTGAAGAGGGTTTATTACATGAATTGCACCTTCAGTCTTATATTGAATTATTTATGGAGTTTAGTTTTTATACATTACCAGTGCAGATGTTTTTAATTATTATAAATATAAAAATTCATTATGCATCTTGGATTCACCAAGTATTGGCTAAGGTCAACACTTCCATCTATGATCCATACACTGCACACGTACGAACAGTCAAGTATACTTCCATAAAAAATATCATGAAACTAATATTTCACACCAACATAGTATTAAGATAATAGATATATGAGTTTCTTTCTTTATGTACTACTTTTCGGATTCATTCATATTAAATAAACAAAACTTAGACTTGAAATCTAAGAGTTGATCTACATATGCTACCTTATTCACATAATCAAAATCCTACTCTTAATTTTTTTTTTTTACTTTATTATAGTTCAAATTTATTAAGTAATACACTTCAACAACACTATTAATTAAACGAACTACTGATACAAATTAAATAAATAGTATCTTTTTTTTCTGGAGGCCTAAAACAAAAGCTCGTTGTCCTAGACTGACCCTGCCTCCTTGCATTTACAGAACTTTATCAAAGTAAATAATGCTGCCACGGATACACAGTTATTGTATTCTTTTGCTGGAAACAACATGCACAGTTATCATATAAGTATCAGTCAGGGATAAAAAATCAAATCTTTTAAACCTTTTTCTTTTGGAAAAAGAGGGTTTTTACGTTCTAATCAAACATGATAGGTTAGTTGAATTTTTAATAAAGGTTAGTATGATTTCGACTTTATTGGGTTGAAAGTGAAATCCAATTATGAATTTAATCAAAGGTTTGATATGATTTCGAATTTTGACTTGCAAATGAAATCCCATGCCGAATTTAGCAATGATTTAATATGATTTCGACTCTGTTTTATACTAATGTCATGATTCTCTTTAGGTGAAGCTAGGCTAGGATCAAATACTCTTTACAAATAGAATTGGAATTAGACTATAGATTTTCATATTGTATTTATAACATTTTCTATACTAAAAAAAAAATCAAATACGTTTTATTTTATTTTATTTTATTTTCCAATATCACCAACATTTATTTAAAAAAAAAATCATATGTTAACATTTATATTCCAATACCTACCTCTAGTTTTATAGGGTTGATTGAGTGAAGCAAGACACATTCTTGCATATGACACATTGCAAATTTGACCCAGCATTCTATGAACCAAAAGACCTTTTTATGTTTAAAATATCATTGAATAATGTTAAACAATATTAGGAGATAGAAAGAGATTAAATTGACTTGTCTGCATGCTCACAATGTTCCATGAGACATTTAATGCAGTAAATGATTCAAGAGAGAGAGACTGGGGTCATTGAGAATTGTTTTTCTTGGGAGACATGGGATGGGCGTGTTTTGTTCGGACACGTAGACACACACATGGTATTTTTGATGGCGCAAAAGTTGTTGTAGTGGATTAAGAAGGACAAAGATGAGGATGATGGGCAAGGTAGTGGTTCTTTTTTGGGCTTTGGGATTTGTTTTTGTCACAATGGACTAAAATAATGTAAGTGTCTTTCATTTGTGCTCCTGCTTCTGGACAAGGAAGGGGCATGTTTGAGATTGATGATGCTTCCTAGTGGTGGAGATGTGAGTTCCCAAGCAAACAAAACAAGGCCAAGTAGAGTGCGTGTGGTGGACCCATTCATTATTTTCACACACAACACATCCCAAGATTGCACATTTTGCACTGTTGCATTGCACTCTATCATCCTTCTCCACCCATTTCTCAATCAAAGGATGTAGTTAGTGAGTGAGTAGTGCCCATTGTGTTGTGTTTACATGATTCGTAGATGACCCACCAAGACCATGGCCTTCAACTTTCACATAAACAATGGACCTAGTTAACCTATACATCAACTTTCAATTTTCAACATTTTCCCCCATCACATGAAAGCCATACCAAGACAAACACCCTTCCCGGCAAAGCACTACTCATTTACCCCTCATAGAGTGACAACTGATGGCTAAACGTTTGGTATGCTAAAAGGTGGCTGCCAAGTTAAAGAAAAATGTCATGGTACAAAACTTTATTCAATTATGCCACTTTTATATAATATCAGTAACCAGTTACAATACAATTTCAATGCATGTGTTGTTGTCTTCCCATCAATATAAGCTTTAATGCAAATGCTTCCTCTCTTTTTTCAAATTAAGAGTGCTCTTAAGATGTGTTTTCCAAGGTTATAATTTCTGTTTTATCTTTAAACATATCTCAATAAATAAAAATTATTTATAAAATATTTTTTAAAGTGTTATGAGTCACATTGAAACAGAAAAATATGAGATATCAAAAATATAAGTGTAGCCTATCTTTCCTTACAAATATATGTAAAATGAATTGAGGCAGTGTCACTAACCAAGAATGTTTAAAGTATGAAAGTGGACATGTGAGGGAAGGATTATGGCAAAAGGAATATAAAAGACTATAGTAATAGAATGTCAATGAAATCCTGCAATATGATGAAGCAAGATTGCCATAAATATTCTACCCATTAACACCACCACATTAATTAATTAATTAATTAATCACCATTAAATTATTAATGTGGAATGTACTATGAAAAGCATCAGTATTTTAATGTGAATTTGAATAGAGGTGTGTTTACAAATGCACACCTGCAATTCCATTCATGATGGGTGTGGATAATTGTTTCTGCTTCTAACCTTTCTGCCTGCACTTTGTAGTTGGGATAATAATTGCAGTTACAGTTTGTGGCCTTTTGTCATTAAAATATGCAAAAACTTGTAGCATTTCCAATGTATGTTCATCAAGGCATGCAATGGAAACTGGGCACTCCATCTCATGCCAATTTTGCTAATTAACAAGGTAACAAAGGGGGTGGAATTAATTAGATAAGGGACATAGAGAACTTAAGCATGCTCTCACTGCCTAGGGATGTAGGAAGGAATACCATGATCTTTTTCTAATCATCAACATTTTTAATATGGACAGTGTCATGCTAAATTTTAACATCACGTGATCATATTTTTAAACATTACTCTTTTGATAAAAAGTAAACAAATAGGTGGAACATATTTAATATTTAATAGGAGAAGATCAACATAATACTTCATTAAATACATATTTTATTAAAAATATAATGAAAATATAAAAACCTGTAATATGACCACCCAAGCCAATACATAATTGCACTACTTTTGAGTTGAGGTCAACCAAATATGTATCAGTGACATATAAACCTACCTCCTACCGGCAGGTAGTTACTGATGAAGTATCTTATTTCTCGACTCCAATATGGTCATCATTGAAATGGAAATGAGCCTCCAGTCCATTAACTCAAAAGTTCATTTAAATAGGAAAAATAATTTTAAGAAATAAGGTAGTATTATTTTACTACATTTTATGTTGAATTATTCAGACTCTTCTGACTTTAGCCTCAGAATCCAAGACTCCTTTCCAGAATTGTAAACATTTAGAGTAATCCAAACCAACCAAGACTATAACATAGGAGGAAATCAATAGTCTACCGAAGCCCACCCAAGACATTATTATTTGTTGAAGCTAACATGTCTCTTAGGAGAAACTTATTTAAAAATTTAATAGAATCATAATCACCTAAATATTAATCTAACCTACTGTTTATAAAAATAAAAAATAAAAAAACTTCTGGCATTGCATGCAAAAACAATGAATTAATTGGGCTTATATAGCCCATAATTAAACTCGATTTGGTGGAAATTAAGCAAAATGGAAGAGAGATGGACCTCAATAAATTACATGTTTAGTTTAGGAAAAAAATTACAGTAATTTTCTAAGGTTAAGATTTATTAGGCCAACCTTTTTATAACCCATTTTTCTCATATATAGTTAACATGTAAACTGTAATTTACTTCATTTAAATACGAAAATGTTTTAAAGGAATAAAAGGAATCAAATTATATCTTCCTCTACTCAACTTGTCAATTTCAGTGTCATGTATGAAGCAAACACAAAAGCAAAGACTGTTGCGAAAGACTTTTACAGAGTTGGTCATATAAGGTATCAAATAGCTTTTTTTGACTTTAACTTTATACATAGCTTTGTCACTAGAGAAGTGGATAGACAAAAACGGCAACAAAACAGTTTTTTCTCCTTAAATAATGGATAGAACTGCAGCCTTGTAAAGAACCTTGTTTCTCCTGGTAACAAAGTCTAATGTGACAACGTTAGAATGCCTTTACCCACATCTCAATTTTTTTCATTTGCTCGATTTTCATTCAGTACACTAATAAATTCCTAAAATTGTTACTTGTTGCAGAAAAAAGATTCGTGCTTTTTAAGGAGACTCTGGCTTTGAATGTTTTCCTCAATCAAAATGGACCAAATTTTTTGTGTGTGTGATACCCCGCAAATTGTTTGTATCATGGTGTTTTGAGATTGTGAGTTTTAAGTTGAAAAGTAATATGAACTTAGTATTATATCTATTTTTATTTAGAGCATGTGTTGGTCCAGAATACTGAGAATAGTTACACTGATGCCAAGAATATGTGTCTTTTTTCTGTTTTGGCAGCAGAAGCAGATGCCATTCCTGCATCTGCATGCCTTCTATCTTTGAACCAAATACAGCTTATGTCGGTATCAGAAGGCACCAAAAACTTTCATCATTCATTCAAAAGCAAAATGGTCAGAAGCCCCAAAACAAGGCCAAGTACTACTTTCACTTTAGCCTCCTTTTCATCCTGTTTGTTTAATAATGTTTATTGTTCATTTCATTATTATCCGCAACACAATCCACAGTTCACTCACTTTTTTCTTTCTGTGAAACAAAAGAGCCAAGGACAATTTTGTCCACAATCAGACACAGATTTGTTTGTTGGGTGTCTCATTTGGGCCCCACAGCAGCCCAAAAGTCCATGGGCTCATGAATTTTTTCTGTGGGGGCCATGGGTTCCGTACACTTGCAATATGGGCTATTCGTCTTAGTATGTTTGTGGCTCCTTTTGACGAGTAATGTACTACTCCAGTACAATCATACAACACTTTTTTTTTTTTTATTTTGTGTTCCATTTTGTTTTGGTTAATACCAAGTACAAATGTAAAAATATAAAATTTATCACTATATCATTAATTATCACACAATATTTTTGTATTGTGGAGTCCACTGAAACTTTAGTCGATAAAACGGAGACTATATGGTTGGTTGCTGCTTTTGTTGCAAATTATGTACTTTGAATTTGACAAGACATTTGAGTACTAAAATTTGAATGAAAATAGACAGAGTTAGATAGAAAAAGAAATAAATGAGGGTGGTGCAGTGTTAAACATTAAAATATTGCAGAGTCCCTGTGTTCTGTGAAAAGTTTTTGCTTTGAATTTGGCAGATTGGTTTGAAATAATGGAGATGGTGTTCATCAAAAGAAAAGGAAAAGGAGGAAGAGACCCCGCCACTACATTAGTATGTAACTTTATTTGCATTAAAAGTGTGCAAAACTTTTGTAAGTGTTTTAGTTTCCACTTTATACTTTTATTGGAGATGACAAAAGGTTGTAGATGGTGATGGGACCAATGAGCTGCATAGTTAAAGGTGTATAGAGAGAGAGAGTAACATTTAAAACACAAGATGATTCTCTAATCTTTTGAAAAAAAAAAAGATGATTCTTTAAGCTTTACTTTGACTGCAACTGTGCATAACATGTTCAAGACATGGTAGACAGTTTTGTGGCCTATATCTGAGTTTGGCCAATATTATTAGACAGTGTTCTTCTCTCTAGTACTGTTCATTTGGTGGCAGATGAGTTAAGACCATTTAATACATAATGTTTTGAAAAGCATGCTATTATATTTTTAATTTTGCTATTTGTTGAAAAATGTATTTTAATATAAGTTTACACATTTTTTATTTCTCCTTTTAACTATAAATAATTTAAGATGGGTGTAAGAGTTTGAAGAAATCATTGCTATTTGACTCTTTGAAAAATCCGTCAATATTGTTTATGACCCAATACGTTAATATAAATACAGTTAAATTTGAATTAAATACTTCACCAACTATGCCAATTGATTTGAGTTATATTATATGTTTTAGATTTGAGAAGTTAGCCATTCATTTTACATAGAGTAATGCTAAAAATATAACTTTGACAAAAATGTCAATAGAAACTTATAGTTATAAATTAAAATAGCCACTCTTTAATTATTTAAACACGAGTTATTAAACAAAATTAAATAAATAAATTTAAAGCTGATCATTAAATCAAGGAATATTTAATTTTATAACATTGACATTAATAAAGTAAATAATTTATGCATATATTATTCAGATAATTATTCCCTCTGTTTTAACACAGTACAAAGTCATATTAAGTGACTTTTTTTTACGCAAACATGAGAAACAGGATAAACGATAAAAGTAATTTATTTATTATGTGACGTCATTTTTTATTTCGTGAAAAAAAAACCTTTAACATCACTTGTTTCAAAATGGAGAGAATATATTTACTTGCAGTGTTATCTTAATTTGGCATGAACTTATTATACATAACAATTACTTAATTTTCATTTTTTAAAGGCGTATATTTTAATGCTGTAAAAAAGTTCATAAATTTTAAATCGGTGAGTATGATTTTAATCAAAACGTTTACCATTTTCCTCATAAATTATACCTTATTATTAATTTACATTACTTTCTACTATCAAGGTTTTTGTGAAACATTAAACTAGTGCACAAAAAAGTCTCCAAAGACAAATTCATAAAGAAAAAAGGGATAACATACCCGCTTATAATGTTAATATAACAAAATACCTAGTTTTTTAATGAGTTTTTATTTATTTTGAAGTTATCATATATTTATAAATACATAATAATAAGAAATGGCTTAGAATAATCTGATAGTGGACCGTACAGGGGTAATTATTGGATGGACTCCAATCGTACGGTGGGATTCGAATATAACCATGGCCCAAATCCAGCACCATTGGGCATCTCAACTTAAAGTCGCCAAGTTAATTAAGACCTACATTTAATTATTAAAAAGTCACAAAATTAAAAAGGCTAGGGTATTATGCATCCCTTTTTTCTCTTTTTTCTTTAAGCAATGCAACTTTTATTTCCTCTAAAAAGCTACCTTTAGCCCCTTTTCTTTTATGAAAATTAAGTTTGTCAAAATTTTAAGAACTTTTTTCTAGATGTACCTAGTTCTTTTACTTAGATAAACTTATTTATAAAAAATATAAAAAATAGGAAAAAAATGAAACAAAATTCTCCATGAGTTAAAAGTATACATAAATTCAAAATATTTTTTAAAGAAGGTATCATGAACGTTTTTTACACAGATCATACTTATACATAAAATTAAATTTAGCTTGTAAAAAACTTTCTTACATTTTTAATTTTTATTTTGTTCTTATTCAACTTTCCACAATATTTTTTAGGTAGTTGCTTCGATACTAAACAAAATGGTTCTTGCACTTAAAAAATTTTCAAAATATCAATAATGTCTTTTTTATTTTATATATTAAATAATTTTTCTTTTTCTCATATTTAAAAAAACATTTCTCTTATATTTTTTTTAACAATAATAAAAATAATGTTGGATGTAGTTAAGATATTTATAGTTTAAAAAATTAAGTTTAATACATTATTTTCAAATATTTAATTTTATAATAACTAATTCAATGTTGAATAAAATAATATAAATATTTCTTACTATTTATTAGATTTTTTTATTATTTATCAAGAAAGTTTGTTAGTATTTATGAGATAAGTTAACAGTTTTTTACTTGATTGCACTTATATGTGAACATAGTAAAAAGAGAAAAAAATTATTTAATAAATAAATTCTAAAATAAAAATAATTAGGAGATTGTTAGTAAATTAAGAATTTATTAAGTACACAGTAAACAATATATATTTTCCAAACTTTATTTTACGGGTCTCATTTCGCGAATTTTCACTCATCAACACCTTTTACCTTTGGGCCCTTAGACTATTAGTAATCGCAGTTGCTATTTCTACCTCACTTTTTAACTGTACCCCTACATTTTTCTTACTTTAAAAAAAAAATCCAACGCTACGCGTTTTATCATCACTTACACTATTCACAACATAACCCGATCCTAGTAGTATCATAACTAAATACTGTTATTCATTTGCTCCCATCACCAAACATAGTACCTTTCCATGACTTTTAGTGCAACCTTCTAATACTTTGCTAGCCATGCATCATAGGAACAAATTTGCATTCGATTTCCATCGTGTACAAAATCTTATCGAGTAATATATCAAGCCTGTGAACGAGAACAAACTCATAAATATAAGTGAAAGGAGTCAGTGAATGGGTAGATAAGATACAGTTATTAGGAGAAAAAAGGAAAGGGAGGTACAAAGGTAAAATAAAGAGGTAAAAACAGCAAGTGCCTTTTAAGTTAGGGAATTGAGAAAGCCCAACTCAGTGACGTCCAATTTGGGTTGTTTCTTCCTACACCTCCATATTTTCTTCCTCCACCCCCATTAATATACAAATTTCCATTTTGTTGTAATTTTGAAATCGAAAGTGTTTACCAAATTGTTCAATCTATAAGAGCTTCGGAATTGTACAACTTAAAAGTATTTTTTAGCTTTTGGTTACACAATCTGAAAATTATTATTTTTTCTTAAAGAGAGACTTTCAAATTGCATAATATGAAATTTTTTATGTTTTCTTAAAAAAGTACTTTTGTATTATATAATCTATAAGTTACTTCAGCTTTCAAATTACAGAGAGTAAATAATGACTTCTAAATTATGTAATCTAGAAAAAAAATACTCTCAGATTATATAATCTGAAAACCAAAACTAACTTTGAGATTCCAGAAAATATTTATGGGGTGCAAGATAAAATATATGGAGGTGGAGAAGTAATGCCACCAATTCAGGCATGTAGGTGAGGCCGGATTTGGAAAAAGTGGCTGGCTGGTACCAAGAAAAGAATCTAATTTTGAACAAAAACACCTAATGAATCAAATTGTTGGCGCACCAATCTCAGGTCCAAAATGTGATGAGAAAAAGAATAAATTTTATATTATTTAAAATGAGAGAAACGAAAGAAGATGAAAAGAAAAAGGAAATTCAATGTCCTTTTCAATTTAATAAAATATAAAAGATTTTATATAGTTTTTGTCTTTTTCATTGTTTTTGCGTTCTCTTTTCTTTTTTTTTTTTTACTTGAGTGCAAATAGTAAAATATGTGAGGCCCTTTTTATTTTTTTTTGGCTCTCCTGTTTGTTTTTCTATCACTCGTTTTTCTTAGATGCCAAACTCTTACAAATTACACAGAATGTAATCCTTTATGTCTCTCAACAAAGCTTTCTCGTGAGCACAATCAATAATTGAATCCTCAAATCAACTCAATTATTGTTAATTGGAACAATCCTTTTTGACTGAATTGACATATGCTATGTATGGACAAAAATAAAGAATAAAAGAAAAGAGGAATTAGCTCATGCTATTTTATTTGAACTTTTCTACCTCTGTGAATTAGATTAAAATGCAAAAGCTTCCCAAATATTTATAAACTTCAAATATCTTCTAAAGAGAAAATCTTTAATATAATAGTTTAAATTTGATTCCTTGGTAACGTAAAAAATGCCGAATTGTAACTTCAAGAAGTACACTTGTGGAAACCAATTAATTAAAATTATAAATTTTGTACGCATATAATTTCGTTTTTGGTTATTAAATGTGAACCCTTAAATATTTTTCTTCTCAGTCAGTATGGATCTTATTCTATGCTATCATGTGGGCATATTTTTTAGATTAGTTTTGAGAGTGTTTGGAAAATAAAACTAGTTTGTGTAGTAAGTTGTAGCAACAATAGATTCCCCACTCCACTATCTTTTCTTTTACTGATGGACATTGCTTTTACGTTAAATATAGCAGAAGTGTGATTTGATTAATTTTTTTTTTGGTGGTGATTAGTATCAAATTGTCACTTCCTGATAGGATATATATGCTATGCTTGCCCCATATGTGTGTCAGATAAGCATTATTAAGATACCTATTAGATATTGAATCACCAATATTATTTACTTTCTTCTTCATTGCCCCTTGTATATGTTTGTCCACTAACCAACCACATCCAAAACAAGATCTAAGCAAACACCCTATTGTGTTTCATGTGATGTGCATTGTGAACTCTCACCTGTTCAATTTTTCACTTTATTGTTATTAATTAGGACAATTATTATATTTTTTAAAACTGAGGAATTTGATTAAACTTTAATTATTATAAATCACACTGCATAAAATGCATAAATAATACTACTACAAATTTAACTAAGTCTATTGTTCATATTGTTATTCTAATTTCTTATCCAATGAATTTCTGTACTATAACAGTCCTAAAGATATATATATATATATATTCTAGAAATTGTGATATCTATATTATACTATTTTATTTATTTATTTATTCTTGCATAATTTAGATGAATTGTGTTAGTGATTCATCTTAACTTATTTAGTAAATAAGTGAATCTAATTCGATTTATTTTTTGATAATTCTAAAAATTCTGGTTCAGATTGCTCACCGCAAGTAGGTAGATTAAATAGGTTGATCCACTTGATTTAAAAATAAATTATTTTTTTATAATAAATTATTCTTTTGTAATTTTTTTTAGTAAAATTAAATAATATTTTTCTCTAATTCTTTAATAAAAGTTTTAAACAAAATATAAGTAATAAGTATCCAGTCATCAACATTACAAAATAGTAAAAAATAGTAGAAAAATCAACTACATCTTAATAGGATCTTTGTCTATCAATATTAAATAAAATTAGAATATTAAGTAGATAAACTTATAATACGTTCATCACTTTTAGTATCTACTTTTTCTTCTTATACAATTAAAAAATAGTGTTAGTTAACAAAACATTAAGATCAATTATTCAATTCTACCTGTATTGCGATTATCGCAATACTTAAAAGAAAAGAAAAAAAAAATGTACGTAAAAGATAACTTATTTGTTGTTGCATTGTATATTTATTTCTATCTAAATTTAAATTGTATTTTTTTATTCAAATTAGTGTATTACATAAATCACTCATGTCATAAATGAGTTAAGTTTTAATTTATTATAGTTAACATGCATTTTTAGTTTTCTATTTAACCTATCAAACCTATGATAGATAGAATTAGTTCACTACTTTTAACCCAGTTTTAAATCTCTATAAACAGTTATAATTATAGAAAAATAATAATATGTTATAAATTATATTGCATAATTTGATGCCTTCTCAATTTGTGTACAGAAGACCAACTTAGTGCGAGTGTCTCTCCTCGTATTTTTTAAGTTTAATGGTTCATTTTGTTTGTACAAGTTGAAAGCTAATTAGTAAAATTCTTTTTTTTTTTCATCACACGTCTCTTCGTCACTTTGTTGAATTATTCAATAATATTAAATGAATTTTACATTATAGGAAAATAGAGAACAATGTTTTTGTATCACTTTTGACAAATTTTTAACAAACAATATTGGGTTTTGTTTGTGCTTTTTTTTCTGAAAAAAATGGTAGCTAAAAAGTTATTTATTTTTAAGTGATTTTTATATAACTAAAGGCGCTTCGTGTTTTTTTTTTTTTTTAAAAAAAATTCTCTCTTTTTACTACATTTGTTTTTTATAAGTTGTTTCTAACAGAAGACAAAACTATTTTTTTATAAAATAAGTTTGTCAATTGAGATTATTTTTTTCTTTCAACTTTACAAAATATCAAATACCACTGGGGATCACGCTTAATAATCTCTCCACGATATTTTTCTCCTCCTCTATCTTCTGTCGAAGATGTCATCAACTGTCACACACATCACCTCACCATTTAGCTATAAGAATAAGGAAGAGATTAAATATCAAAGAAGGACTCACATTTCAATTGAACACAATCAAAAAATTAAACAAATGAAATAGTACCTTGATATTACTCTTTTATGTCCAAAGAATTAGTTTAAACATCATTTATTCCATTATTACAAGGTGAATGGAAGAAAGAAAAAAAGCATAAAAAGTGATAAATTGTATTTGAAAATAAATTTAAGTTATTATATTATATCATCAAGATTTAAAGATGTTAACACTAAATCCTAAACCCTTTATATCATTAATATGTTGTCTAAGTTTAAGAAAAATATAACATATGAGATAATACAAAATCAAAATATGTCCAATGATTATGACGAAGACAAAAAAAAAACAATAAAAATGGTTTTGTAAAATTATAGGATAATAAATAAACAAGACATTAAATTTAAAAAAGTTAAAAAAAAAAACTGGAAGAACAAGTTCAAAGAAGATAGGAAAATTTATTTGCAATTGATGATATAATCGTTTTTTTTCATATTAATGTAGTTTTCTTTTTAATAATGTCTAAAATAGGTAAACATTAATTTATTTATTAAAACAGACAAATCATGTCAATTGAACACTAAATTATTCAAAAGAAATCATGTTAGCTATTAATTGATGTATGCTGCAGCTGTTAATTTCAAATTGGGTCTTCATTGCCTGCATTGCACCTGTGTTTACGTTGGTGAGTAGTCTCTAGCATTCAATTTGATGTATATTGGACCTATGTATTTTAATTTTGGTGCCTTTTCATTGCCTGCACTCTGTTTATGCCTTAATTCATTGTCTGCATTGTAAAAAAAAAACCTCATCTACTGCCTGGAAGTAGTGCATGTCCTGTAATTAAATGTTATTATAATTTGCTTGTTATAATTGTTAAAGTAATTAAAATATTTTTGACAGTTATTATGATTTTATTAAATTTTTAATGCTGTTATTATAATTATTTTATTATAATTATTATGTTATTATAATTATAATTAATTAATCATATATTCGTAATTAATAATAGTAATTATAATGATAATAATTATAATAATAAGATAAAATAATTACAGTAGCAATGAATCAGCATTAAAATTTTAATAAAATCATAATAACAATTAAGAATCTTTTAATTACAGCAGCAATCATAACAAATAAATTTTAATAACACGATAATAATGTTTAATTAAAATAATAATAACATTTAATTACAGGACATGCACCAGCAATGAAGAGACCCATCAAATTTGAAATTTAAAATTAACAGCTATAACATACATCAATTAATTTTTAATAGAAATCATATCTACCACGTACCATTTCAAGATTTATACTGAAATCATGTTTATATTGTATCAAAGTCACACTTAAAATCGTGCACAGCTTAAAAGATTTCTTTTAAGTAAAATCATATCCAACTCATGTGATTTACCGACTTTAATAAATAAATTAATTTTTATTTATTTTGAGGATTAGTCAGCAAAACTACACTGGTATAGAGAAAAACCGATATAATATGCTTTGTATGTAAACTAGGTCAACTGTAAAAAAAAGTTAACCCAAGTTTAGAAATAGTTTTAAATAAAATTAAGCTTCAATTCCAGGACAATGAGCATCACTATTTTCCTAAGAACAGGGGCTATCTTGTAGATAAGCAAAACCTAGCATATTTTGGGTACATCAAACAATAACAAAAGTGTATTGTTTTAGTTGAAAAATATTTAAAATTAAGATGAGGTTGTCAGAAATAAAATTGAATATAGTTTCATCATTTCTATAGTGACACTTGAAGCATTCAAACTCAATAGTCATGTATGGGGTCTCCATGTGACAAATACGCCAAAAGTGACAAACAGTTTTTAAAAAATAAAGATTAGTTATTATTACCTATTCACTACTCAATCTATTGTTCATCCCTAGTTCTACACTTCGTAAATAACTGTAAATTAATTGAAATTTGACTTTTCTTAATTTGAGACCGATTATTTCTTGGGACAAATCTGATTTTTTTTTCTATAAATTTTTATTTCGAATTGCAATTCAATTAGTTTTTATAATATTTATCATTTATTTGAGGTGTGTTTTTAATTCCCGTTTCCCTCCTTGTATCAAGTTTTCAGTTTGAATCATGTTTTAGTTATGGTCATATTCCATCGAGTTGAACAAACCACATTTGAAGAATTGTTTGTGGAGCTAATTGATTGATGCCTTGTACATGTTAGATGATTTATAAACTGCAGAAGGTTTTTATTAGTGTAGAAGTTCATGCAAAATGAATTCAAATTTATTCAATGCTTCAAAATACTAGTGTACCTTTGCAAGTTCGCATTGTGTATTTTTTTTTATAAATAATAAGAATTTCTTTAAAAGTGAAGTAAATTTAGTAAATTGGTCATATTCTTTTAAAAGTTCGTTAATCAACTTATTTTTAACGACCCTATACTAAGGACAAGAGTAATATAAAATAAATATTTCTGTTGTAGAACACTCCATGTAAGCTCCTTTTTGAAGTATAATTTTTTAAAAGATTTTATTTTTATTTAAAACCGTCATTTTAAAATTTAATATAATATTTATTTTATTTTATTTTTCATGTATTTTGTAGCTTATATATATATATATATATATATATATATATATATATATATTAGAATGTTTAAATGAATAAAATTAAATGAAATATTTTTATAAATATTTTATGAAAATTAATAAAATTGATTACATTTTGTGTCTTCTCGAAAAAAAATAAAAAAATAAATCACACTTAAAAGGGAAGTGGGAGAATATGGAGTAAGATAACACAATATCTATAACCTTACAAGAAAATCCTACCTTATTTAATGGTTTTTTTTCTCATTTTGATGTATTTTTCAATTTTAATTTTCAAAATGGGTAAAAAAAATTATTTATCAAAATGGGCAAATTCCATAATTTCAAACTAGTCAAAAACAAAACTGTAATAAAAAATTAAGACATACAAATTTATTTTAAATTAAAACAAAATAACGTAATGATAATAATAATAATAATAATTCATATGAATTTAATAATAATAATTATTATTATTTTTAAATTAAAATAACATAACATAGTAATAATAATAATAATTAAAAATAAGTAAATTCAATAATAATAATTATTTTTTAAATTAAATTTGTATGAAATTATTCTTATTATTATTGTTATTTAAATTAAATTCATATAAATTTAATTAAAATTATTATTATCATTATGTTATTTTATTTTAATTTAAATAAATTTATATTTCTTAATATTCATGTTATAGTTTTGTTAATTATTATTATATAATTATTATTTATTTTGTTAATTGTTAAACTTAAGGATTATAGTATCAAATAATTAAAAAATAATTGAAGAAAGAGAAACAATTTTAATTAATATCATTAATTAAAATCGCCAGCATTTCACTTCTATTTTAACCAGTTTGAAATTATACTTATCTAGGTGACAAAATTTACCCATTTTAATAAATAAATTTTTTTATACCCATTTTAGAAATTAAAATTAAAAATTACAAGAGAAAAAAAGTCTTATTTAATTCTAAGTAATGCTTCTGACAGCATTGAATGCTGTTAAGTAGACGCCAAATTTTAAACAAAAAAAATTGGATATTCAAACTTTCAAGATTTGGAAGTGTTTGTTCTGCACACGAAGACTTGGAGAGTCCAAAAAATAAAAAAAGAAACAGTTGGAATTTAGATAATGGTGAACTGAATGAATGAGGACGTGAAGGAGGGAACGTTCACTCATGTTGTTCTTGTAATGAGATTAGGAATGAGGTCACTTTTTCCTTGTCTGTGTATTCATTCTATGACACCTACCCCACACAAAGAAGTTGTGTACTTTTTGAATCTGCTATTTCAAATCAAGAAGATTCAAGGTAACTGCGAGAGGGACACTCCAAGCCCCAAAATTCAGCCACATTTCTCATTCAATAATATGAGAGGTTTAGGTAAAACCATTTACACTGCATAATATTCATTCATTTTCTGTAAAGTTTATTAACATGTTACATGTAGGGTATGTATATGGCTGCTTCCACCTTTTTAGTCAATTAGTTTGGTTTGGTGCTTTTTCACGCGTATGTCCATTAATAAGTAAAAGAGACATGCAGCACCATTATAACTTTGCTTTTTAATTATTATAAATATAGAATGAGGATATTTTGGTTTTCACTGTTTTGAGATTTTGATAATGGAAAAGGCGTTTCTGTTGTTGTATAATGTTGTTGGGTGTGTTCAAATAGAGAATGTGTAGTTGTATTTTTCAACGTTATGTCCCATTATTGTTATTCTTTCTAGCATGATTGAAAAGTTGAAAATGGAATTAATTCCAATCCGTTTGACTTTGCTTTTAAATGGATTCAATTACATGTTGATTGTTGCAAAACAGTAGTAGCATATCTGTCACTTAAGGTTAGTGGTGCATGCAGTGGCGACTGTTGGCCAAATTGTTTAAATTATCAAATCAATTTAAAAAAAGCAAAAAAAAATCATTTTTATTTGATTAATTTCAATTTTCATTTTTATGTTTTAACTTGGGATGCACTTCGAATAATTTTAATATCTTTTATAAGTTTTCTGAAAAAAAAAAATATTAAACATTTTATCTGATAAATGTTTCCCTTTAGAAAAAATCGCTAATTTAAAACTAATGATTTTTTACTTGCTAATCAAAAGTAAGTAAATCACTATTAATAATTAATTAATGGATATTGGTTATTGATAAAGTTATCAAATTGGCTTTGGCTAACACTTGCCGCCTCGCTCCGGCCACTAATTATGGCCAATCTTTCAATTTGCGTGCCACCAACCATTTATTATCATAGTTAATAAAGGACCCACGTGTTCACTGTTCAAGTTCATTTCAAACTAATTCAAATGTTAAAACTATCATTGACACTTCAAAATGGTCAAATGCTACCCTCTTTACGCATTTAATTATATATTTTATCATCTAATTACTATAATAATAATTATATATATATATATATATATATATATATATTTATCACTAATTTTTTGATCTTCACAATTTCATCAATTTTCTAACGGATGATAAGGTATCATAAATTTTTTAAATGAAATTAAAATAACATAATTTTTGCTATTAATTTTTTCAAAAGTAGTGTCATTTTTACTTCATTAAAAAAATTAAAGGATAACAAAAATGTAAAATAGTTGGAAAATTGAATGACAACATGAAAAATAAAAAAGAAATGCTTGTTTTGCATACTGTTAATAAAGCATAAATTCAAAAGTTGAGAAGAAAAAACTGATTCAATTCCTTATTTTTTGCTTATGAAGGCAAAATTAGTTAAAAGTTACTAATAACACTCTTAAAATATGGAAAGAGTATGAATTAATTATTTGACAGGAAAGAAAAAAAAAATAAAGAAAGAAGAGATTCTGAGGTAATGAAACAGATCAGCAATGCACAGAACACAAGGATGGCAATTAATTAATATATTAATTGGTAAAAGTAAAGAAAATGAAAATGCGAAGACAAAACTATCTCGCTCCCACATGTGTTAAAAATGAAGTGTCTAGGTTCATCCTCTTGAACCAGTCTCTGTCGACGAAACCCCTTTATATATAAAATCCCAAACTCATCGTTTCTGAGCAACCCAGGTTGTCTGTTACGATCAGCATCAATCACAGTAAGAAAGCAAGTTCACAATTTGGGGCCTCCTTTAATTACCCTTTTGCCCCTCCATCTCCACTAACTCCTCCTTTTTAATTTTATAAAGCACATTCTCACAAGGGTCCTCAACACAACACAACTCACTTCAATGGCGTCCATGGCCACTTTTTTCACCCAAACCTCCTTCCCCTCCCACTCTCTCTCTAAAACCTTCGACACCCATTTCGCCGCTGCTCCGAAAGTCAACACCTGTGTGAGTTTCAGGGCGAGGAGGCAAGTGGGGTTGCGTGTTTCGAGCGGCTTGATCGAACCTGACGGAGGGAAGCTGGTTGAGCTTGTGGTGAGGGAATCGGAGAGAGATTTGAAGAAGGGTGAGGCGCTGTCGTTGCCGAGGATCAAGCTTTCGAGAATCGACTTGCAGTGGGTTCACGTCCTCAGTGAAGGATGGGCCACACCCCTCAAAGGCTTCATGAAGGAAGCCGAGTTCCTCCAAACGCTTCATTTCAACTCACTCCGACTCGGCGATGGCTCTATCGTCAACATGTCGGTGCCAATCGTCCTCGCCATCGATGATGCGCAGAAGCATCTGATCGGGGATAGCAAAAGAGTTGCTCTTTTCGATTCCAAAGGAGACCCCGTTGCCATTCTCAATGAGTAAGACACTGACATCTCCCCTTCATCTGGCTTTTCTTTTGTTTTTGTTACATCATGCGTTGATTTCATGTTCAATTAGCATGTTTTTCTGCCTTGTGCTGTTTGGTTTTCAATTTTTCTTCTTGTGCTTAGTTCATCAATAATCAAGTAGGTTTTATTTTCTTTTATGTGATTGGAGAGGAGGGGAAGATGGAGTTTTTTTTTTCTCCATTTAATTAGAATATACTTACGTGATTTGATATATTTGACACACTGTTATTTGATCAGAAGTTGTCATTGTCATGTATGGTATGTTGACTTCTATATAACTGTTTTTTAGTAAGTCCTATTGAGTTCTACTCAGAGTTATTTCTGATGGATTGTTTGAGTTTATGGGAATCACACCCTTATTATTATTTTTTACAATGGTATGAGAAAAACATGAAATTCAGAGTATTAACTGTGAAGAAAGTAGGTAGTGGTACAAAAAAGTTGCTTCTGACACAATGTTATGTTGTTGTGCGCTTCTCATATATGTATGTCTGATATGTTTCTTATGAGCAGTTTAAATGGTAAACTATTGACAACTGATGTTTTTATTGCAATTGAGTTTGATTTATGAGGGAAAGGGGCATATGCGAAAATTGGGAACGAATATGTTGGGGATTAGGATTTCCGTATGTGTTTTTGTTTCTTTGGTCAATTCCTGTTCTTTTTGTATTGTGATGCTATTGGTTGAATAGTCAATCACTTGTAGAATGCCGTAGTGGAATTTGAGACCGTTTCCACTACTGTCGTTGTCTCCATTTTGTTGATAGTTTCATCATTATTGTTATTCATGTCAATCCAATATTGTTGAGGTTATATATATTGTTCTGCTTTCAACTTGGTGACTTTTATTGGAAAAGTTAACGTAAGAAGATCGAGTCGAGGATATGAAAATTTCAATAGTTTGCCGTAAATGAAAGGTATTCAATAGATATAATGCTTGTACGGACATATGTATACGGCTTTGTGGGTTTTTTCCCCCTTGTGTGGTCCCAGAATACACGACAGCAGATTGTATTTTGACATTCTTGATCCAAAAATATCCCCGGATTAACAGATTTATTCATGCTTCTTAGGTTTGAAGGCATGTTGGTATAGGTTCCTGGACAATGAAGTTTGTGTGCCTTATCCATTTGATCCGTATTAAGACATTGTTGTCCAAAAACATGTACATAATTGAGATATTCAATTTAACATTGATACGAAACCCGACATAATATGGTTTGACAAACTTCTAGAGACCTGTATTTTGAATATAAATAGGAGTTTCACACGTAGGATTTGTCAAATGTCAATAACACAATCATTCCCTGAATAATTTGGTCTGCTATTACTGTTGAAGTTGAATTTTTTGAACAGCTTGATATGTGTGCATGTTAGTAAAATCTGTATGTGTGCTTTTTATTCTACGTTCTTTCTTTTTAACTGTATTATTATCATCCATTCTTATGACTTACATTTTTGTTTTGGTTATTCCAGTATTGAAATTTATAAGCACCCTAAAGAAGAAAGAATAGCCCGAACTTGGGGAACAACTGCCTCTGGCCTACCTTATGTTGAACAAACAATAACCAATGCTGGAAATTGGTTGATTGGGGGTGACCTAGAGGTCCTTGAACCCATCAAGTACAATGATGGACTTGATCATTTTCGACTGTCCCCTGCAGAACTTCGTTCGGAGTTCGAAAGGCGCAATGCTGATGCTGTATTTGCCTTCCAGCTCCGGAATCCTGTTCACAATGGCCATGCTTTGTTAATGACCGACACCCGAAGGCGGCTTCTTGAGATGGGCTATAAGAATCCTGTTCTCTTGCTTCATCCACTGGGAGGCTATACCAAAGCTGATGATGTCCCACTTGATTGGAGAATGAAACAACATGAAAAGGTGTGTTTAATAAACCAAACACTTGTATAGGAAAATGTGACTTCCAAGTCGCATGTTGAAGCTTTTCACTTTCTTTGCCTTTTCTATTGGATTTTAATCCCGTTGGTTTGTAACTTTTCTTGACACACACACATTGGCTTTATTGTCTTCCTAATTGGCATTGTTTTCTTCAACAGAAAAACTCACCTGTATCAATTTGTTCTTTCTTTAGGTTCTGGAGGATGGTGTTCTTGATCCAGAGACAACTGTGGTATCCATATTCCCTTCTCCCATGCACTATGCTGGACCCACAGAGGTGCAGTGGCATGCAAAGGCTAGGATAAATGCAGGCGCTAACTTCTACATCGTTGGTCGTGACCCTGCAGGCATGAGCCATCCAGTTGAGAAAAGAGATCTGTATGATGCTGACCATGGGAAGAAAGTATTGAGCATGGCACCAGGACTAGAACGACTGAACATTCTTCCTTTCAGGGTAACTGAGATTCAGAATCTGCATTCTCACTAATAATGAGTGAAGTGAAGTTCACTTAGGCCTCTTGGATGTATGTGGTGATGACCATTTGCATTCTTTTGCAGGTTGCTGCATATGACAAGACTCAGGGTAAAATGGCATTCTTTGACCCTTCAAGGCCTCAGGACTTCCTGTTCATCTCAGGCACAAAGGTGTGTTTATTCTCTGAATACCAAACCTTGCATTAAATGATGTTCTTTCATATTGGTAGTAGTATGTTAACAAGCGTTGCTTGCATTTTCAGATGCGGACACTTGCAAGGAATAAGGAAAGTCCTCCAGATGGATTTATGTGCCCTGGTGGATGGAAGGTGCTGGTTGAATATTATGATAGCTTGTTACCCTCAAGCAACGGCAAAGTGCCAGAAGCTGTTCCAGCTTAATGTTGTATCATAATGTATATCTCATGATTTGGAGAAACCTTAAACTTACGTATTCTCCTTCCAAAACCATATTCCTCAAGGATCCAATCTCTAGTAATAATAATAATGAAAAGTTTGGAGGGGCACAGGCACAGACAAATTGCCTCTCTCTGTATTTATGGCATTTACTGTTGCCTTTTGCACTTGCAGTGCAATCGAGCATGCCAACTTTGTAATATAATCTGGTTGTGCTTGGGATTTGGTTTCATAGTTTTCGTTTGCTACACTTTATTTCATCATTGTTTTCGTCGTGCAGTCCTAAAATTGATAATATTAGCACTTAAGATTTTTCCGTGATAGTTAGTCATTATCATCATCTCTACTGCTGGGGAATAGTTCTTAGCTGTGGCTTACACAATCACATTATTACAATTACGTTCTACATGCACCTCTACACCCATTATTTTCCAAAATTGCATAAAAGTATATTGAATATTTTACTTCTGTATCCCTTAAATTTTTATATTGACTCCAATATAAAAAATCGTATATTACACAATGGTAATATTTATTAAATAAACTGTTTTCTCTACTTCCGGTTGTGCTTGTCACTGGATGCGACGATCAATTAAATGAAGTAATGATTTTAAACTAATATAAGTAAAATTGACTTTTTCGAGGAATTTTATATTTATAATTTATTTTTTTCCAATTAAGAAGCTGTATTTAACTCCTCGTTCTTTAAGTACTAAATATCCAATTAAATGGTCAAATATCAGTTATTTATTTACTTATTTAATAGATATGTGACATGTCAATTATCACTTTTATAAAATTTATTTCATAGATATTTGATATGTCTTCGCTTCTATTACATTTTAGATAAGAAATTATCACTTTTAAAGTTATAAAACGATAACCGTCACATGATGTGTTTGGCTAAATAAAACCCTAGGTATAGGACGGTTCACATGGAATATTTTGCGAAAACAAGATGGAAAAGTTAGCGAGTATTTGTGGTGGGCAAAAGCATTAAATCGTCACGAATAGTTACTTAAAAAACAAGAATGGAAAAAGTAAAGAGTATAAATCTCAAAATTCAAATATTGAAAAAAAAAAAAAAAAACAGAAAA
>Ga0209700_104849_pt1 | contig 23565 bp, 17 predicted proteins | sample SiratroredBW_FD_187528 | JGI IMG/M metagenome (GOLD analysis project Ga0209700, IMG submission 187528) | Root nodule microbial communities of legume samples collected from California, USA - Siratro red BW (SPAdes) (version 2) | ecosystem: Host-associated > Plants > Roots > Nodule | place: USA...
GATCAGATCCTTGGGGATCTCGATGTTGACATATTGTTCTTCAGTAGTGGCAGCTAAAGAACATTGGTCCATTCTGGAAGATTGGACATATTCCTTGACATGGGGTCTTTTTGAGGAGATGAGTCTAGTGATAGATCTGAGTGCAGATCTTTGTCTTCTGAATATATTATAAGGGCTTAACAAAGGACTCTGGGTTTCTGAGATTTGAGCATCTTCTGGAATATAAGAATACTCAATGAGGTTTTCTATTTTTGAGGATAGAGTTTTAGATACACTGGGAGGTAGGGAGAGAGTAGAGTTTTAGAGAATATTTGAAACATTGTTAGAAGAGATCACATTTAAAGTCAATCTATTGAAGAGAAGAATTGACCTTACACATGTATTAAAAAAAAAAGAATTTAACTAAACCAAACACTAACACACCTTTTCGCTTTTAAATCTATTTTGTGTGCACATGAATATTTTTCTTTATAATATTTCCTATCATCACATTAGTAAATTACTCGGGATTATTTTGGTTCATTTCTCTATACAGTTAAAAACATTGAAAAATCTTTATATAAATGTCATACTTTCCCACGTGGAATGACATTTGTTTTCATTTATGATTTAATGTTTCGGCTGGAACTATGGTTAAGAGATTTCTTATTGGTAAATTTTGTCATTAGTAATAAAATTTAATTCATAATTTGAATTCCAAAACCGAATTACTTTCTCTAAAAGCTTGAAATGATGTATAATGAAATAGATGCAACATTTAAATTTTGAATAAATATAAATAAAGAATAAAACATAAAATTAATAAATGATAAATTTGTAGACAGTAAAACATAACGGAAAAGATATTTGGTCAAGTAAAAAGGAAATTTTTGAGGGCCTGTCTCATTGTTAAAAGATGAATGAGATAAACATAGAAAAAAGATGTGACAAGAATAAATTCCATTATTGTATCTGATGAATGTCATCTGTACCATAATATAAAAAAAATGTTTTTTAAATGCTTTTACAGTAATGATAACATGAAATTAAGCACTCAGTTTCAACCCCTCCTTCAATTAGGCTGGGTTAGTTTGAAATACTTAAGATTAATTTTGATAGCATGCATTTCTAGCTAAAGTTAAAATTATATTAAAATTCTTTTTTAACAGATTTTTTCAATGAAAATTCCTTGCTACAATGACTAATAAGAGAATCCTTTTCATCGATATCCCACTACTTACAATTGCTACTTACAAGGATATTGACAAAGGAAAAGACACTAATAGTAATTACTACATGTTAGAAAAGTGAAAGTAATTATTTTAAGTTTGCAAATTTTTGTGACAACCTCCTCCTAGCCTCAGTGATGGCCCGAAATCTTCTTTTTGATAAATCTTTAATTGCTTCTTGATATTGTTGTTCAATAATCTCTAACTCTGTTTTCAGCTCATCCTCAGATTCATACAAGGAGGGAGCATTTTTCATCATACCATAACTTTCCACACGTGGAAAATTCCTATATTCAGAAGAAGCCTCATTTTTCATCATACCATAGCTTTCCACACGTGGAAAACTCCTGTACTCAGACGAAGGCTCATTTTTCATCATACCATAACTTTCCACACGTGGAAAACTCCTAAATTCAGAGGAAGCCTCGTACTCAGATGCAAGTGAGCTTTGACTATTAACTCTGTGCATGTCAAAGTCTGTAAATCCTGATTTAGCAGACATGAACGAAACTGTAGAAAAATGGTTATCATTCACTTCAAAAGTAGGACAAGTGTGTGACTTCTCAGAACAAGACTCGTCTATCTTTGCCTCTCCTTGAAGGGTAATGCTTGGATTAGTTAAAACCTTGTCAGAAATGATATTATCTTTGTTCTCCTTATCTGTTGATCTTCTACATGAGGTTGCCAGACCTGCATCTTCTGCCACAATTTGGATACAATCTCTTGAGCTTTGCGTGTGTTTTGCTAACTCTAAGTCTTTTTGTTGACTTGGATGAGATGATTTACCATTACAAGAAACTAAATGATCAATTGCTACACAAGGTTTCCAGTCAGGAAGCAAAGTGGTCAATAATAGATCGATCAACTCTGCTATGAATTGAACATTCTGCTCAGCCAGTTCAAGTTGCTCAACCATTTCACTTGAAACTGAAATTGCAGTATCACTGTTGATGTAGAATATGAAATGGATATTTCTTGCCCTCCCTGCATTTTTTTTTTTCCAGATAACTTAACTGTCAAGCAATAAATTCCAAACATGCGTATTAAGAGAACTGTAAGTTAAACTAACCACTTTGATCAGCTATGCGGAGAACTAGTGACACAGACTTTTGATCATTTTGTTCACCTTTCAGAAAAAATATGTCACCTTCCTTTAACCTTCTTATCTCAACACATGGTGAAGGCAAAACATCATCAACAGAATCAACAGAATTATAAAGTAAAGTGGTTAATGGCAGCTCAGTGGCATCACCAAGATCCATTGAAATGGATCTGATACGCGTGCTAGCAGGACCTTCTGACATCAGACAACGATTTTCAAAGGCTCCATATTTAGGAAGAACGATATCTGGTAATGGTAGACGACGATTCTTCAATGAACCATTCACTTGCAGAAAAAGGTCCATCAAAAGTTCTTTTGCTGACAATCTTTGAGACGCTGGGACAAGACATTTCTCAATAAATGATTTTACTTCTGTATTTTTGAGTTTGGAAAGAGCAACAGGCTTTATGCCCTGCAATATTAAATATCATATGACCATGGATCCCAATAATTGCTTAAAGAAAAAGTACATTGTTATTAAGAATACGCACAGATGAAACTTTCTTGTATATCTGAGCTGAGTTTCTGCATTCACTGTAAGGATATTCAGACGTAACCAACTCAAGCATGCACATCCCAAAAGAATATATGTCGACTAATTCATTATAATGTTCATCATACAGTTCAGGTGCCATGAACTCCGGGGTTCCTACTAGGATTACATATTTGTAAATATAATTGGAGTAGAAATCAAATAAAAAATGAAGCAAAGAAGTCAGAAGAAATCTTTTACTAGTATCTTTTTTACTGAAAAAATAATTGAATTCTTGATTATGTTTTAACAATAATACAAAGGATGTAAAATTAACCAAAAGATAAAATGCAGCAAAACAGAAGAACGTACCAATTACACTTTTGGCATTAGTTTGTTTTAATATAGTTGCCAACCCTAGATCTCCAATTTTAACTTCTCCTCGGTGACCATTGATAAATATATTATCGCACTTCAGGTCCCTATGCATAATAGGTGGGTTGTGGCTGTGAAGATAGTTTAAACCATTTAAAATTTGCCTTGCCCATCCTTTAACCGCCTTAATGTCAACCTTCCTGTGTTTCTTGCTGTACCTAAATCACACATCAAATCCACTAACCAAAAGGTTGATGTCATAAAAAAGGAAATAAATCAAATGAAAAACATTTATATAGGATAGTGAACACACTGTCTGAGGTTCCCTGAGGTGAATAACTCAGTAATCAAGTTCATAGTCCTGTGCTTGTCATCAATCCAAGAATTATGGAAAGTCAAGATGTTATCGTGCTTTAGTGACTTCAAGAGATGCACTTCAGAGTACAACCTATCTGGGCCACCAGGTGACTGTAATACCTCATCAATATGAATTTGGCTCCATGCAACTTCAAGTCCATTAATTTCATCAAATGCCTTGTAACTAATTAACTATAAATAAAGGAAAACATGCTTACCTTGAAACAAATTTAACTTAACAAAAAATCGAGACCCAAAGAAAGTTATGCATTACTTTTATGTGTGTAGACAATGGTAACAAGGTTTGAATTTAGAACCTTATGTAAACTACCCAATCATGCACCATTAGACCGACCCTAATGGAAAATGTCATACATTATGTTTTATAAATTGAGCAGGGCATTCAAAATATCTTTCAATTTTACAGAAAAAAAAAATATAGTAAGCCTTAAAGCGAAAGAATTAGATTACTAGTGAAGTTCTACCATAAGAACCAAACTACTAAAAAACACATTGTTAAGATCTTAAAACAAAGGATACACAGTCTTGAAAGCTCCTTGACCGATAACGTCTTTATACTGTTATGAATACAAAAAACAACACCAGTTTAATCCATTGTTAAATTTTCTAGGGAGGAAGTAAGAAAAAAAAATTTCACATAATTACATTTCATACCCTAATGTAGCGATTAGTAGGATCAATTTCAACAATGTTGGGATCAGGAGGCTCTGGAAGGCCTGGACCCTCCTCTGAGCTTTCTGTTTCTACCAAACTCATCTATACTGTTTGAAATAGTTAGAATGAAAATTATTAATTTTTAAGCATCATGTTAAAAAGTTGAAAAGACAAAGATTATAGGTACGAGGTAGTTGAGGCGAATGAGATAAAGAAATGAATGCATGGTTTTTGGGTGAATTAAGGAATGAATAGAAGGTACCTTAGAACAGAAGCTTCTAAGCTTAGCCTCTCCGGAGGAATTCCATAGAATTTAGAGAGAGAAAAGGACATCAGAGAGAGAATGGAAGCCAGAATGAAACCCAAATGCATGGGGTGAAATTGTGTCAATGCCACAACTTTGTCTTCCAACACAAACACCCATCTCTTCTCTTTCTCTTCTCTCTCACTAAAAACAGCCAAAACACTCGTTTCAAATACCACCCCTATTTATGCTTTATCCTTCTCTCACCATGCTCTTCTCAATCATCATTCCCTTCTCCTATTCTTTATAGGAATTCTAATCCTAATCACTAATTATTTCACCACAAATATTTCTTGCCTATTTTTTTCAAACTCTACATAAATTCCCCATCTATATAGTTGTGCCCGTCCTGTATCTGTTTTTCACTCAAAAGTTTTATTGCTACATGCGTAAATCGAGAAGACGACAAATTTTGAAGAAAACATAGTCTTTTCACACCAAAAGTATCACCCGTTAAATAATCATTATACAAAAAATGAAACAAGTCTGTTGGGATGAAAGTGAATGGTGAGGAAAAAGATAAGAATAAAGTAAATAGAAAGAAATGTTCTTTTTATACTTTAGCATATGTATTTCTTGACTTAATTATATTTGACCTTTGATTGGATTGGCCGTGATATAGGGTGGAAAAAACACAAAACAGATAAGGATAAAAATAGGATGAATAATTAATAAAAGATGAATAAAAAAAAAGAGTAAAAAGTTTTCTTTACAATTGTTTCAAATTAATGAAAAAGAGGGTAATAGATAATAAATAAACTATATGAAAACATTTTAACTTTAATTAAAAATTGTTTATTCTGTTAATAAGATTTAAAGTTGTTATTTATAAATATGTTATACAAATTAATTAAGTTTTAAAAAATGAATTCATGTCTAGTAACGAAACCAATATCTTATCTGCGTCTGGGATCCAAAGACAACTACTTCCTTTCTATTTCAATTATTAAAGTTAATTCCTTTCTATTTAAATTATTAAGTTAAAGAAACATTTTTTTACTATTAGTAAAAAAAGCCATCTCAATGTTTATTCAAGTACAGTTACTTACCCGATTTTAAATAATAAATATATTTTCACATATTCATACCCTAAATCAATAGAAAGAGGAGATAAATTAATTTATAGCATAAAACATATAAGTAAAGTTCTTGAATTTGAAATGAAATATAAAACTCATCCAAAAGTCATTTAATCACCCACTAAACAGCTATCCTCAGTAAATGTTTTTGATCCCTTCCCTCCTATGTCCTCTAAAACAAAGAATTAGATCACTCACTCATCTGCAATGGTATTGAAACCCTAGAGCCTTCCCACAAACAAAACCTGCATTGTCACCTAAACCACACTTATTGCTGCACAATTGGAACCATAAGTCATTTCTGATACTCAAACACACTCATGAATCTAACAAACATTCATGAAATTGGAATCAATACAAGGATTGAATTGAATCCAAAATGCACTGCATCAAGTTGTCATAGTATACACTGCAGTAAGCACTATCAAGCCAAAATAAAACAAGTACAACTCTTCACTATTAGTCCTCTAACAGAAAATAGATAAATAGTAACAGCAATATGCCTCCTCATCAATGAAAAACATGTTCTATCTTTCTCATGACTACTGCTTCGAGACTTTATCCAAAGCATCAAAAACATATTGCTGAGTTACATCTTCCACGATCACCGTTTTATCTCTCGATTTAGAACCTGTGCCTAAAGAGACTTGTCTTCGTTTCACACCCAAAACCTGTAAATTACATTAAGGTTCAATTATTCATACATCTTTATAGGTAAATAAAAGAATTATCTTACTCTTAACACTTAAAAACATGTTTTTCTTTTTTTCTATACATATTTTTATCTAAAAAATTAAAACGGAACGAAGAGGTTAAAAAAATTAAAAATAATAATATACATAAAGATTACTAGAAAATGTTTCAAATGTAAACACTGAATATATGCAATTACACCTTCTTTTGATCGCCCACGGCATGGATAGCATATAATACAAATGAAAATGTTACAATCAGAAATGAGAACTTACAGAACTGAAGAAATCGAGAAGAGCCGCATTTGCTTCGCCATCCCTGGCAGGTGCGTCAATTTGCACTCCCACCGCTTCATCATTAATATCTAATTATTGAAAGAAATACAAAATCGTATTTATTAACCGAAATCAAAGAAACGCCAGAGAGATTGAGATTGATACTGACCGGTTACGGATGCAGATTTGGAGCCAGGTTTGGCGTGGATGGTTACCGCGACGGAGGAAGGAGGCACGCAGCGAATGCAAGACGGAAAATCGCTAGGTTTCTCCGCCGGCGGCGTTACCCTAGGCTCCGCCTTTGCTTTTCCCCTCTTCACCGGCGGCATAATTTAAAACGACGCCTTTGCGTTGCGTAGAAGGAACGCCGTCGTTCTGTTCTTAATTTTATGACGCGTGAGGGTATCGATTTTAAGATGAGTTTGCTGCATGGATTAAAGCGTTATTAATTTAGTCCACTTCCCCCGACTTATATATAAAAAAATAATGAATTTTTGCCAATAATATTATAATACATTTTTTTAGTAGGTTATTAAATTTATGGAAATTTCTTTTACAGCAGATAAAAAAAGTCATTATCTGATCAGAATTTTACATTCTCGATTACCATTGGATTTTTTTCCATCACGGGATCTTTTAATAATTTTGATGATCTATTTATGTTCTAATATTGATAGTTATATTATTACCATTGCTTGATCTAGATTAATCCAATATAATTTTTAAGAGGACTAACACAATTATTAACAAGATTTTAATTAAATTGTATGTACTGCCATGTAGTCTATGATGCAATGAACTTAAAAAAAAAAGTCCTTGACAGAAAAGTAAGTTCAATATTATTATTCAGATATGTGGGAGGATTGATTCAAATTCGAGTCATAAAAGATCACATATAAAACTTAAATAAACATGATAGTGTTTTGATTACAATTACTCTTGTTATAACTATTATTATTACTATGATTAAATTATTATAATTATTAATGAAAATAATATTAATAATTGTATTAAAAATATTAATAATACTAATAATAATAATAATATTATTATTATTATTAACAATACTAATATTAATAAAATGAACAAAAATAATAATATTAATTTTAATAATGATAATAATATTAATAACATTACTTAATATATTAATAATAATAACATTACTACTAATAATATTATTAATAATAATAATATTGACAATAATAATAACAATCATAAAATTAATAAAAATTAAAATATTGATATTAATAATAATATTAATATTTATAATAATAATAATATTAACAATATAATATTAATAACATAATATTATTATCATTAATATTAATTATATTAGTAATAATAATAATAATAATAATAATAATGATATAAAAATAATAATATTACTATTATTATTATTACTGTTTATTAATATTACCTATAAAAAAATATATAGATAATACTAAATTTACCAATAAATTTTTGTTCATATATAATAATCCGTAAACAAATTTAAAAATTTTATAATATTATTTATAGATATGAGAATAGGTACTCAAAAAGTTCTAAGTTATGTTATTTTCTAAAACTTTTCCTAAATCAAAATGTAAATGACAAAACTTTGTCAATAACTTACATCACAAACATTTTTGTTTTACTCAAATTTATGCTATATGCTTTGTTAATATGTTCTACAAAATTCTCAACATTTCCAAATTAGTCTCCTCCTTACAAATCCTATATTGTATCTTTGTTCTATACTTTGTTTTTTTTGATGTTTTATCACCTACCTCAAATAATTTTATCTTTTTTAGAAATATTGTATCTCTCTGATTGCTACACCTTCTACTCCACCATGCTACCCATACCCTTCTATAAATTTGGTAAGGTCAATGATTATATTCACAATAAGATCTTATCCTTTCGCATCAGATAAGTAAAATCTCTTATTTACATTTTTAAATTTAAATTTTGAATCATAAATTGAGATCTTTTCTTGTGATCATAAGTTCTCTAGGGTTTTAATAGTCCTTTCAAAACTATATTAAACATTATTTATTTTATTATTTCTTTAATTTGTTTTATAATTTAGTTTATATATGAGTTCACTCATTTTGTTTTCCATGACATATAGGTACTAAACCACCGTGACTTCAATATGTTATTCTTGGAAAAATAAATTCACTCCATAGATGAAGTCGCTCCTCAAAAAGAAAACTAGAATCTCATGCCCGAAGTTATTTGATTGTGGTTTGTGGAGGACTTTCCTAGATAAAAATTCTCATTTTTCAATGGAGTTGGTCATAAATGAGAAAGTGGTAAAATCTCATCATTTGTTTATTTCATACAATGCTTGTTACACTTATTTGAATACTTTAAAGTCATTCTAATTGGTAAATTTGTTTTTTCTATTAAGATGTGGGATCTCCAACACACCCTCCTCACGTCGAGACTCTTTAACTCGGGCGTGAAACTTATATGTAAGGTGGTCCGATAGGGGCCTGATAGCGGGCGGCCCGATAGGCCTAACAACCTTGTTAAGATAGGCTCTGATACCATATCAGAAAATGAACTTTAAGCTTAATTCAACCTTACAAAACTGACTTTTAAGGTGAGGTTTGCGCTTACTTATAAACTATTGAAAGACCTCATCTCTCGTCGATATGGGATCTCCAACACCCCCCCTCACACCGAGACTCCTCAACTCGGACATGAAACTTATATGTAAGGATGGTCCGATAGCAGCCCGATAGCGGGTGACCCGATAGGCCTAACAAGTTCAAGAATGATATTATTGAGGATAATGTGTATATTATACAAAATTTTAATGTTACTTCCAATGGTGGATCTTATAAAGTTACCCATCACCTTTACAAAATCAACTTTCAATTTGGAAAGAAGGTACGTTGATAGTAAATTGGTTCCAAAAACAAACCCATAATACATAACTAGTCATTGCTTCCGACTTTGATATAGACTACTTAGTGATTAAGTTTAACTATTATTGTTGAGCATCATTTCAAATTTGAAACAAATTAATTATCTAACTTCTATGAAGTCATTGTTTTATGTACATATAATAAAAGTACTTAAGATCATTATTTTCATGGAGAGAGACGGGTGACACAAATAGTATTACTATAAATGATATTGTCTTTCTAAAATTTGTTTAACCAAATTTACTTACAATAGTTTTGGAATTGAATGCACTTTATTTGAGAACTATGTTGATGAGAACTCAATGTATTCCTTGCATTTAGTGTTCTAAATGTTGTTATTTTTATACAATCAAAGTATACAACCAATGATTGTTCTGCTATTCCAATTGCAAATGTATTTTTTTTTATAAAATCTAACTATTTGTTCTTTAAACAATCATAAGTTTTTGTTGTCTAAATTTCTGGAGTTGCTTTTGTATCAATGACATTCTTTTTAGGAATGATTTGCTAGTTACACTACTTAAAAGACAATGTGGTCCTAAGGTTCCACAAAGGAGATGATCACTCCTCCTTGAGACATTTACAAAAAAAATACTACAATTCAAAACTGAATTGTAAAAGTTGAAACTTATCTCAATAGTTGAATCTTGTAATATTTAAAAATATGTTTATTTTCACAACTTTAATGTCATTGGCTAGATATATTTTGAGATACATTTAGGAAACAATTTATTTGTAAATGATTTGTATTTGATAATTGTTATGCTAGTGTTAATGTATTATGTTGTTGTATTGTTCACTACAATTTATATCATATAAACTATTTTTAAATTGTCTATTGTCTACACATATATGATTTTTAGAACTCCTCGAGAAAGTTTTTTTGTTATTATTTTTATTTTTTTACATTTCCTTGTTACCATAGATGATCTCTAACATTCATACTCTAGTATTTGTGGAGTATTTGTTACACTTTTCTTCAACTCTTTTTATTATAAAATTCTATTCAAATGAAAGTGCACACAATTAAATTTTCACTAGTAAACTGACTTTTCACTAGTCTTTTAGTGGTCTTGCTAACCAAACAATAATGACTATTTTTCATTTAATATTGTCTCATTACAAAATATATTTTACTTTGATGAAAGAACAAACAAAGTTAAATAAAAATCCTTATCAAAAATCACCTAAATAAATAAGTTAACCAACACTGGAAAAGATGAAAAGAATGTGTATCAACCACAAATGTAAGAAGACACAATCGTGTTTGAAGTAAAAAATCAAGAAAAAAACATAAATATCAAATGAATATATTTTATTGAAAATTTCCTATTTTATATACTATATATTTTTATAAAATTTCAATTTCAGATATGACTTATTAAATAATTATTATTCAATATAAAAATTTAATTGATTTATGTTAGTAAATACAATATATCTATATATATATATATAATATTATTATTTCATATTTTTTATACATATCATCTAGTATTATTTTTAATTTTAGTTTTTTTATTTTTAGGTATATATATAGCATTATATATAAAAAATGTAAAAATGCATTAGATAATAATGAAATAAATTATATTGAAAAAATTATTCAACTTTTATGCCTTAAAAAGAAACAAATAAATAGATATCTTTTAAACATCCATTGAAAAAAATATGAATTTTCTTCTACAAATATTAAATAATGAAATAATATATTATAAGCCATATGATCACGCATGTTATGTGATCTGGTTTGGGATACATCAGCACTCTAAAGAGAATACATACAAATATACAAAAGTTATTCTTACCAAGAAGGGAACACGTAAGGGTAACCTATATTAAAATTAAGGCGAAAAGTGGAAACTGCAAAGTAAAGACAAGCGTAAGGATTAAATTAATAATTGAACTAATTTAAAATTATTAACACTAATCGTGATCGCATGCTCTTTAAATCTGCATTAGTCTTTCCAATTATTTTGACGAGAAACTGCCAGAACATCGTAGAAACCCAATCCGATCTTTGCGACGCGACGCGGCGCCACCGATGGGAGTGTCCACTTCATCGGAGCCGAGGGTTTCGGCGGAACAGAGCGAAGCGGAGTCCGTCGCAGCCTCCACCGGAGCTCTTCCAATGCTTCAGAAAGCTTTCGCCAAGCTCGCCAATCCACAAACCAACGCCGTTCCTTTGGAAAATCTACAGGTACTACTCCAAACGCATAACAACCTTCTCGTTCTCGATCGCAGTTGTTTTAGTTCTTTCTCAATTGATGACTTGTAAGCTCGTTGTGTTCAGCAACGCTTTAGTTTTGCTGGAGAAGGTCGAAGTTGTTCCGGAAGCAACGTGCCAGATTCGTTAACGGTGATGTTGGATCACCTGGGCTCAACACTAGTGGATCAATTTTTTGTGCCCGATAAAGGGGGAATAAACTGGGTTGAATTTCTTAAGAGTTACAACAAGTGCTGTGCGAGGGTGTCCTCGTCGGTTTCGCTAAACATGCTCCTGAGAGTGTTCGTGGCTCTCTCGGAAAGTGCTAATGTACCTATTCATTTGGAGTTTGAATCAGGGGATACTGGTTGTAAGATTAACGGCCACCTTCTTCCTAGTGACGTGCTTTTGCTTCTTGCCCTGTGTTGGGCTATGTCGTGGGGTTCTAGGAACTTGAAGGGGGAAGGAAATCTAAGCCTACCGGATCTGAATCATTTGGTGTTGTCGGTGATCACATCGTGTGGTCCAGTTGAGGGTGGTTTGGATGTGTGGGACTGTGATATCTCGAGCTTGGAGGTCCAGCTTCCTGCAGGGAAGTTTGTAAATTGGGTTATGAATACCGTGCCCTGCCTCCCTGATTGCTTGAGACTGTATTTTAATGCTAGACTGCAAATAGCAGCAACTGACGGGGTAAGTTTTGTGTTTATGTTCAATGGCTTCAGCGATCATTGTGATTTTTTGTTTTGTAATTACCACTTTAAGTAAGTTTTGTTGATTTCTTTACTCCATGAGGCATGATTAGTATTACATTCTTAGGAATTGGCTTCTCGTTTATTTGTGCTGTAATTCTGCTTTGTCTACAAGTTGCACTTATTTTTGCCTTTTCGTTCCCGTGTTTGGATTTTTCAAAAATTCAAGTGTTTTGTTTTAGTGTCAATGAAAGATCAGGTGAAATTTGTCAATTTGAACCAAACAGAGGCTTGTTACATACCTTCCTACTTTTTTGTTTCGATGTATTGGAATATTAAGTAATTTTTTATTCTGTTTTTTTCTTGAAATTAAATGAAACTCAACTGTGTTGCCATTGAATAATTTAACAAAATTAAGCATTTTTCCTTGTAACTTCACTGCTGGTATCTCTTCTGGTATGGCAAAAGTTCCACATACTAGTTGAAGTACATTTCCAATTGATTTTTCCTGTGTTTGGTAAGTTCAGTTCTGTTTTTAGCTGATTAATTATTAATACAATGTCCTTAGGAATTATACGACATTGTTCTACTGTCTGAATGCTGAAAATTCTTAGGTTTGTAATCTCTGGTACACTTATTATTCATTTATCATTTGCAGAGAAGAAAATGTAATTGTCGAATTATTTCTGATTTTCATTGTTATTATTGTATAGATTCCTTTTGTCATTGCCAATTTGTTTTTAGTTCAATAATATTCTATATTTCTTATCATACTATAAACTGAAACAAGTGAGGAAAGAACCCTCTTTCTTTATGTAGTCCGAGAAAAATATGGTTCATATGGTTCCTAGGTGTTGTAAGATCAACTATTCGTTGACTGAATGGCAGGTCGAATTGGCACCCTCTAATTCCTCCTCTGCCGGAGATATTTCATCAATAGCTGCACATGATTATCTTTTGACCCAAGGAAGGGCATGGGCAATTTCTATCACCAACAAAAGTAGAGTAAATGAAGAGATTTCCGGTGCATTTATAAGCAATGAAGGTGGAACGGGTGATAACCTTTACAGGTTTGCATCAGTGGCCCTCAATCCTATTGTGCTTTAATAGTCTTGGACACTAGTCAATTTTCCTTTTCTTTTTTAGTTAAAATGAGGGAAAAGGTTTCTTGGTCATCTATTATGATGCTTTCCTAGATTTTTGTCTATTGACATAGACTAGGTTTGCTGATTGCACTGCAACATTCTTAATCTCACTTTCAGACTTACCAGTTGGAAACGGAAATGTCTATTGACATCAAACATCTATTCTGTTATAGGTCATCCACTCATGGAAGAGGCCTTGGCAGATTTTGGTCCCGTGTCGAAGGTTACAAAGGTCCTTTGTTAATTTTGATATCTGCAAGTTCAGGAGAACCTCATGAAGGAAATTCTGTTGATAGGAAATGGGTTATAGGGGCTCTAACAGATCAAGGTTTTGAAAGTAAAGATATCTTCTATGGAAACTCTGGATGCTTATATTCTATTGGCCCAGTCTTTCATGTCTTTCCACCTATTGGTAGGTATTAGGCGTGACAATGTTCCTTTTCCTGTTTCCCCTCTTTTGGTGGGGATTGTGATCGGATTTTGTGAAACCATGAAACCAATTATGTATGTTACTACTGACAGGTAAGGAAAAGAATTTTGTTTATAGCCACTTGCATCCTACTGGTAAAGTTTACCAACCGCGCCCAAAGCCAGTTGGTCTTGCATTTGGAGGAACTCTAGGAAATGAGAGAATTTTTATAGATGAAGATTTTGCAAAAGTGACTGTTCGCCATCATTCTGTTGACAAAACTTACCGGAGTGGGTCCCTCCTTCCGGATCAGGTAGAATTCTATTGCTGAATGAATATACTGGCAGTGTGATTATAAACATGTAACCCTGCATTGATTTATGCATACATAAAAAATTGTCGATTCTGTATGTTCTCTGATGTGAACATTTTCGAAGTCATCCTAAACCACTAGTTATCTTGTGAACTCTTCCATGCTAGCATGCTGTTATATTTCCTGTCGTTATATATATATATATATATATATATCATGACAATGCATTCTATATTTGGCTGATGTTAATAATTTAGAAACATTTGGGAGTTTCGGTTAACAGAATCATGGCCATTGACCAATAACAAACTGAACTTGACTCGACGATTCCAGGGTTTCCTACCCGTTGAGGGTATAATTTCAGAAGTTGAAGTTTGGGGATTTGGAGGGAAAGTAGCGAAGGAAGTGCAGAATTCTTACAAAAAGAGAGAAGAACTTTTCACCGAGCAAAGAAGAAAAGTATCTAACCTTATTTCGTTGTCCGATTAGTTGTTACATAACTTTGATAAATGAAACAGCAATAACATTCTTTCATTATATTGTGTAGGTTGACTTGAAGACCTTCGCAAATTGGGAGGATTCACCTGAGAAAATGATGATGGACATGATGTCGGATCCAAATGCTGTTCGAAGGGAAGACCGCTGAGTTGTATCATTAATGTTACATTGCATTGGAATGAATTTCATGGTGTGTTGTGACTGATCATTATTCTTCAGGCAGGCATATGATCCTCAAGTGACTGTACAGAACACGAAAAAGGTGTATATTAACAAATATATGGCGTTTATGTATGTTTACTGTATCGTCCTCAAATGGGATAGAGGTATCGCATTAGGAGAGTGACTGTTATGTAACAAAATTCCCAAGTGGCATCTTCTCGGAGTTGATGCTTTCATTTGACCAAAACCTTTGTTTTTCGCGTAGCAGTCATTCTGTCCAGAATCTCCTGTGGTTCTCGGATAGCCGTTACTGCTTCAGTTGGATATGGTAATTGTGTAGAAACGGCGGGAGCTCCCACTTGTTTCTTAAGATACGAAATGTGGAAAACGTTGTGGATCTTAGAGTAGACAAGATGGGGAAAAATCATTTTTTTTTTCTTAAATTTATTTGAAATTAACTTTGTGATTATTAGTTGGTTTAAAATAAAAATGAATAATTATATAAGAAAATATTGAATTAAAATTCTGAAAGGATGATAAACCTGAAAAGAGAATGAAATTAAATATTTTATAGGTATTTGAAATAATTAATTATAATGGGAGAATAAATTATAATTTATCTTATTTTTTTATTTTATAATAAATTTGAACTGGAGAGAATAAATCATAATAAATTTGATTGTGCATTTTTATAATGAAATTCAATTGGAGAGAATAAATTATAATATGTTTTGGAATTAAATTTTGTATTTTTAGTTTGTTAAAAAAACGTATAGGATAAACAATAGAAAATGAAATATAATTGGTGATACATTTTTTCAAAATAAATATTAGTTCAATGGTTTAAAAAATTAAAAATAAAAGTTAACTTATTTATTATTGATATGTATATAATGATAAATTAGTTAGTGAATAAGATATCATCGGTTTAACCAAATAAATATACAAATTATAATAAAATAAATATGGAGTGACACAATGGTGACACATGATAAATGATGTGTTTAGAATAGTAAATGATGTGTTAGTGTTTATGAGTTTAGAGTGTCATGTTATACAATATGTTAGTGTTCATACATTTGGAGTGATATATGGTTAAAGATATGTCAACGTGTATGTGTTTAGAATGACTTGTGTTATATGATGTGTCTGTATACGGGTTTGGAGTGACACACTACGAAATTTATTATATGTTCTCGTTTCATTGAAGCACAAATCATGCTAGCATAACTGATATGACGATGTTGATAAGTCTTTCATGCGTGTCAGTAGAGCAGATCAAAGATTGGCATGTGTTTAAAACAATCGTAATTATTAAAGTTGTCATGGTTGTGTTCCTCCGATAGTTTATGTCATCAAAACTTATGTGTCGACATTTACAAGTCTTTTACATGTGTCAATGGCAGAAGGGTTAAAGACTGACATGTGCCAAAAGCAACTATGGCCATTAAAGTCGTGACATGGTCATGTCTCATTGAATCACTATTTATGTCATCAGAACTTGCATGGTGATATTGATAAGTCTTTCATGTGTATTAGGAAAAAAGGTTAAAGACTGACATGTGTCCAAAGCAGCCTTGCCCACAAAATGTCATCACATGGTTGCTTTCCATTGAAGCACTCGTGTCATCAAAATATGTGTGGTGATGTTAACAAGTCTTTCACACTATCAGTGTGGCAAAGGCAAAAGCTATCATGTGTTCGAAACAACCATTACCACTAAAACCGTCACATGATCGCATCCTATTGAAGCATTATCCATGCAAGTGGGATATGCTTGAAAGGTGACAAGTGTCCAAACTAATCCAAGGCAACCATTCTCACCTCTATAATGTGTACTTGTAAATTTTTGGTCCTACTCTATTGAACTACTACTGTAATTTATACGAATGAAAATTGATGTAAACCCGTCTCTGAGACCGTAAACAAGAATAAAGAGGTTATTGAGTTAGAACCTTGATCAAGAGCTTATCAAGAGTATGAACCTATTTGGGCTTGTTTGGGTCTCCAAACAAAATTTTGGGCCCAAGTTCAAAATTTGATAAAGATCACTTTAGATATTTTAGAGCTTCAAGATTACGAGACTTCTAGTTGTAAAAATTTTATGGAGTAGTGTAAAATTTATTTTGGACCTTGTATTTTGGGCCAAGTAAAATAAGATTTTAGACCTTGAAAGCCCATAAGAAAAAGTGGACGGTCACCTTTAAAAGGACGAATTTCTACACCTCCATGATCTCATCTTGCACCTCCATAGAACTTTGAATTCCAAAAATGCTCTTATTGAAATGATGAAAGGGCATGAGTTTTCTCTTATATAAAATGAGCACAGTGTAGCACAATGAAGTTGGGAACGGTTCTTGTTGAAATTCATCGTCGATGGTGGTGTTTTTGAAGATTGAGTGTGTGATTAAACGATACAGAAGGTTTTTCCATTGGTGGCGAGTGTTGAACAACGGCGAGGTAAGATTTTTTAGTTTCGTAGATTTGAAGTGTCTGTTAGGTCACTCAGACGAACTCATCCAATATAGGAAATTTCTTAAAGTGTAAACCGGACAGGGTGGCGTCCAGTATATAAATGACAAATTGGATGAGAAATTGGAGGGTGGAATCCAGTTTGTAATTTGTAAACCGGACGCCACCCTGTTCAGTTTACATTTTCAACAAAAGTTAATGTAAAGCATGTTCTTTACTACCCACGTCAGAGCATTAAATAGCGTTAGAAGAAATGAAGGATGTTGAAAACGCCTTGGTGTAAGTGAAAGCTCTATGCCCCACTCTTTGCCACACGGTGCCGCAATGCTTGGAAATTAGATTTCAAAATTGGGCGTGGTAGCCACCCAAAATGAATAGAATTATGTGTGGGGCTTTGCCACTAGTAGTTTTTGTAGTGGCGATGTGTTATGGGATGGCAGATGCAGCAAAGGTGAAACCTTCGCCAACGTATTTGAATTGGCATCATTACAAGATCACCATGATCGTGGTCACCTACAACATGAAGCTGTGGCTGTTTGAGGTGGTGGCGGGCCTGGGCGACAAGCCCATGATCGTGGTCACATAAGAGAAAAGGTTTTCAGCTGATGATATATCTTCCATGATTTTGACCAAGATGAGAGAAGTGGCAGAGGCATTTCTTGATCACATCGTAAAGAACGTCGTTATCACTGTCCCCTGCTTATTTCAACAACTCGCAGAGGCATGCTACGAAGGACGTTGAGACAATTTGGGGTTGAATATGTTGAGGATCATCAACGAACCCATGTTGCTGCTATTGTGTATGGGTTGCACAAGAAGGCTTCAAGGAAAGGTGAACAAAACGTGTTTATTTTTTATTATATATTATTTTTGAAATATATACAGGATTGCATTTCATGGGATATACTATTTTTCAAAGTAAATGGAGGTGAAGGGTAGAATGGGATTACATTATTATACATTCAGGGTAATTAAGATATTTTTAATGTGCTGCGGAGATGCAGGAAGAATACGTCCTTTGAAAGAAAACTCCAAGAAGGTGTCATCTAAGAAAAGTGAGTCCAAGAAGGCCCCACATGCCACTCCAAGTAGGTGTGACATGGGAGCTTCTTCTCCTAGCTTCTTTTGCCACTTATCCATCTCTCATTGGAGAGTATTTGAAGCTTGGGTTGCAAGCTATCTTTGCCACATGGCACTCTCCTAATGGAGATGATCCTCTCCACTCATGGCTTACCACTTGTTAAGCTCTTATTGGAGAATTTTTTGAAAAACTTGTAAAACAAGTCATCTTTTAGTCTATAAATAAGAAATTTGTGTAATTGAAAATTTAGATTTGAATTAGTATTGAAATGCTGGCCAATTTTTGCCTCTTCACTTTTGTTCAAAATCTCTCCTTAGAGTAGTCTCTTTTCTAGACTTGTTCTTACTCCCTCCTAAGTATGTTGGCCTAATCTCATACTCTTTTCACTCTAAATTTCATTTCAAACACTTCAATCCATTACTTTCACAACAATAATTCTCCAAGAAAAAGCACATTGAAGTTATGATTGCATAAAAAATGGTTGCTATGAAACAACTTAATTAATACGCATAATTTTCTTTTCGTGTTTGTTCAATATGAAGGTAGTATGTGTATTTAAGTTTTAAATCTCAAACTTTGTAACACTGTTCACATGATACCGATAATTGGTGATCTTTTGTGCACCAACGCGACCAACGCGAGAAAGTTTATTTTATCAAAAACTAATGGATCATGTAGGCAAAGAATATGAAACAGTGATGAAAATGATTGCTTGGCACTTGCAACTTCCATCATACATTTCCATGTCTTAGTTTGTTAACCTGATGCAAGTGGAGCGGGGTCGAAGGTTGAATTAGATTGAAGACAAATTTATTGATTGGTGACATTATGTATTATGTAATGAATTTTTAATGTTGTTGTTTACAACTCCTGTGACAGGTATATGCTAAGTGTTAATGTTGGAAATTGTAGTTCTGTGTGGTATCTTTATTCTTTAAAGCAATGTTGTTTTAGGCTATGCTTAAATAATATGGTATGAATATGTTTTTTAAATTTGTTTGATCCACAAAGTCACCTACAAAGTGTACTATGTAGTATGGCTTTACGTCAAGTTGAACCAATTAAGGAGAGTTTTCGAAATACAATTTAAATTTTTAGGAATATATATGGGTCTCAAAAGTAATTTTGTTCGTACTATAGAAAAAGTATCAACACAAGTTGTGTCCCTTATCATTAGACATCGTCCAGAAAATCAACTACTACTTATTTATCATCACACATGTAACAAAAAAATTATTAAATTAATTAAGTGTTATTTTTACTTTCTTTTAACCACAAAAAATATTTTTATTTGTTTTCAACCAGTATATTTACTTTTTAATGCGCTAAACCAAAATTTGAATTCCATCCTTTTTATATAATTAATTATTTTTTTCATTTTAAACCAACTAATAATCACAACTTTAATTTCAAGTAAATTTAAGAAAAATAAATGATTTTTCTCATTATATAATTTTTATTTTCCTCACTATCTCATGAAATTACCAAACAAACCCAAATTTTAATTCAATGTTTAATAATTTATTACTACAAAATATTTTTCTTTCACTTTTTTCCTACTTCTAAATATAAAAATGACACTTCATATATTTTTATTCATTTTATATTTCCAACTGCATTTTTTAACCAATAACAATAAACATTCACAAAAATTTTATATTTCCTTCTATTTTAAAATATTTTAATTATCTATGCAACCAAATTATATTCCAGAGTTTTGTAATTTCCTTACCAAAATTTTAAAACATTTAAATTCTCTATATGATGAAAATTTTAAAATATTTTATTTTTCTTCTCTCCAATTCTATTTTCAGTTTTTACCTACCTTTTTACCTACAAAAGTATATTTACATTTACTCTCTTTATTTTTATTTTTTCTCTTTCTTCTTCCCCACTCAACCCATCCTGAAATTCGACCATGGGAAAACCAAATTTTAATAGAACATCAGCAACCACAAACGGAATACAAAGGCCATAATCCGACTTTAACCACAGACCTTCTTCCCCTTCCCTTCTCCACCGGAAACAGAATAAAAAAAAAAAAAGGAAAAAGAAAAACCCCCCTCAAAATTCAGCTCCCATGAATCAAATTTTGGGATAGGTTCTGTTCACCGAAGTGGGAAAATGCAGTTCAGAATTCGGCCCTTAAGAAGCCGAATTAAGCCAAATTTCCTTCTACTACTGGAACCCGCTCTATTGCAGGAAACAAAACCAAAAACAAGTACACTTGTGAATTTTTTCCCTATCCGTACCATTTCGGGAAAAAAAGTCACATATCCCTCTTGGTCATCGTTCCACACCATTGTGACAATTTAGAAGTCAAACGAGAAACATGGATGATAGTGTGAGAACCAGATTCCAGAAGTCGTCGAGCGAGATAGCAGCCTTTCGTCTAGACTTTATTTTGCCGTTGAGTAAAAAATTCCTATCAAACACAAATCAGGTAATAATTTTTTTTGTAAATATTTCATTACACCTAACTTTTGTATTAGCTGTGCATTAATAAGTGTGATATTGAAACCTTTGGATTTTTTTCTTTTATGTTTCATATCAATAGTTTGCCCATTTAAGTGAAGGAAAACCTACACGGTTAGAAGGTTTGAACTTTGTAGTTTGGGTTATAAAACTTTATATAACTTTATATATACAAGTAATACAACATCAATGGCATTGACTTCTATTGATGATTTTGGTATCTCTGAAGACAGCAGCTATAGAAACACCGTGAAAACTATGCTGGTATTGCTGTCATCTTCTCATCACTTTTCTTTGTACAAAACTATGCCAATAAAACTCATCAACAGATAGGCGCTCCACTGCAACAAAGTGAAAAAAGGTTCAGAAATAAACTGATACATATAGGAAATTGAGAGAATAAGAAAGCATGTACAATAAACAAAAATGTGCATAACCTGGATTTAAGTGTAGTAGCTTTGAACAAATATCAAGACAGTCCAGATCCAATCCTGCAAGAATCAGTTGAGAAAATGGAAGACAGTTGCAGGATCTGATGTTTTTCAGCACCTGAAATCAGCATTTTGCATTAGCAGTGGTCAGGGGTATATATTTTAACATTAGTTGTTCAAATTTATGGTGCTACCTGAACATTATTTTTGCCACTAAAAGGTGGGTATCCATTTAGAAGCTCAAAAAGAATAGCCCCAACACTCCACATGTCTGCCTATATCAATTACGTATATTTCAGTAAACCAGCATAGCTGATGTTGAAAGTAGGAAGAGTTTATACCTTGTCATCATATCTCTGGAACTGAAGAACTTCTGGAGCCATGTACAATGGAGAACCACAAACTGTCTCAGCATATTCACCTGGGCGTACAATTCTCCACATTTCATGGAAATGCTGTCAATTTACTCAGAGTAATAAATGGAAAACAAAATTAAATTTCCTATTCATTCCCCTAAACCAGCAAATTACCTTGAGAGACCAAAATCGGCTATCTTTAGCATTGCATCACCCTCAGGGCTTGATAGCAAAATGTTCTGGTTCAACAATAGCACCAAAGCAAACAAAATTTGCTACTGATCTCAAAATGATAGTCACTACAGATTGATTATCAATAAGAGAATGGTTTTCCATGCAACTAGGACAAGCCATTATGAGAAAATGTCTGTAATTTCCTCTTTTTTATAGTTTTTCCAGAGTTTTGGCCCTTAACAGACTTACCTGAAATCATTTCAAGTGTTGTCATCAGTTTAAAGTAGTGTACTTACATCAGTTCTATTTAGCTAAAAGCTCTTGCATGAAATTAGTTACGAATGCCTCACAGTCAACCATGGTTGGATTGAGAAAATAGTATAGTTTGAAAAGTGGTAACTAACAAAATACAACAACTTATTTTACTTCTAACTGTTTGTAAGTTGTTTCACAAAGCACATTTTAGCATTTTTCAACTATTTAAGAGGCAAGGTAGTCTTAAAAATTCTGAACCTCTTCTAAGTTTGAATAGTTGCTACTAGCAGAATAACAAAATTAAAAGACCTCTTCAATAGAAAAAAAATACCAAATTCAAAACTTGTATTTAATGTGGTAAACTTACAAACTCAAAACTAAGCAAAAGCACATGATCAAAATTTTTAACTTAACAGTAGTGCCCTCATCTTCATTTATTCCAGTGAAAAGGTATACAAGAACTGACTGCACTCTGTATATTTACATCTACCCATAGACGAAATAAATTAATCTGAAACAATCCTCGTCACATAAGTGCCACTGTGAGGCATTTTGAACAACATTAGTAACATAGACTACTGAACCTTTTTTCCATTTTTAAAAGTGTACTGAACCCAATTCTCTGTCTGGAAAACAAACATAATATTCCTACCTCCGGTTTCAAGTCTCTGTGAATGATGCCGTGAGAGTGCAACACTTTGAGACCAGAGCCTGCATCAAACTTTAGTTCATGTTAATTGCCATCAAAGACAGTATTTCAACAGACCAAAATGCAAATAAAAGCTACCAAGCTGGTGCATGAATTTTCTGGCCGTTTGTTGTTGAACTCTCCCATGGCTTTGAATATAAGAAGCTAGGTTCCCACCAGCACAAAACTCTAGGACAAGGTACAGACATCCCTCATCCTGACCACAAAACAGAAACAACAAGCTTCAACCAGCATCACCCCCTCCCAACAAATAAAGTCATAATCTTTTCAACGTATTCCATTTGAAAATCAAAATTAACAAAAAGGGTTGGAAAATAAAACGGAAAAAATAGAACCTGGAAGAAGTGAAGAAGGCGAATGATATTGGGGTGGTTAACTGAGGACAAGAAATTGATCTCGCAATCCAAACAAGCCTTGAGGCGAGGGTTGAGTTTGGAGAGGAAGACCTGCTTCACCGCCACGTCATCACCGGTTTGTCTCTGCTCCGCTCTCCACACTAAGGAGTATGAACCCTCTCCGATTTTCGATTTCAGAAGATAACACACTTTTCCAACTCCAACCACCCTCTTCAATTTCTCTTTGAATTTGCCTTCGCATTCCATTCCTACTCAATTCCACATATTCACTGACCCTTCTTTCTTCCTTTCTTCCCTATCCTGCTTCTGTACCTGAACAAAGTTCTAATTTTGGAAAAGACCGTCACTTTAATTGTCTTTTTTTTTTTTTTTTTTT
>Ga0209700_104850_pt1 | contig 23562 bp, 10 predicted proteins | sample SiratroredBW_FD_187528 | JGI IMG/M metagenome (GOLD analysis project Ga0209700, IMG submission 187528) | Root nodule microbial communities of legume samples collected from California, USA - Siratro red BW (SPAdes) (version 2) | ecosystem: Host-associated > Plants > Roots > Nodule | place: USA...
CAAAAATATTAATAATAAATTTATAAAATAATAATAAAAATAAGATAATTATAAAAATAAAATGTTAAAAGCTAAATATAATAATAAAATCATAAATAATAATTATAATAATAAAAATAGTTAAATAATAATAATAATAATAATAAAATTGAAATTATAACGGTAATCAAAATAAAATTATAGAATAATAATAATATTATTAACAATAATTATTTTATTTTATTTTAAAATAATTAATAATCTTATAACTTTATCAATTAAAATGATAATAATTTATTAATCACAACTAACAAATTAAAATAATAATAATTTATTTAAGAGTACGATAGCAACCCGATAAACCCACCAACCGTGTTAGGATAGATTCTAATATCATTTCATGAGGTAAAATTTAAATCTAATTAAATCTTACAAAACCGAGTTGTAAAATAAAATTTACACTCACATTATAAATTACTACAAAAAACCTCATTTATAATTGATGTGAGATATTTAAAATCTTCCATTATTAATATACTACTTAATATACTACGTAGGATCATTTATAATCTTATATATTCTATAATATCCATCACTTTTATCATTTAATATCTTCTTACATAATACATTATTTCATTATATGTCATTAGGACATACATCTAAAATATCATTATCATATATATAGTGTTGATATAAAAACTCTAAGAATTTGAATTCCTTTTAATTTAAAATATTGTGACTTTATTATTCAGTAAAAATAATATTTGATCTTAACAAAGTTATTCAAATAAGTAGTTGACTATTACTTATATTATTATATAGCATAACAACTTTTTATATGTTTTATATTTTTTTTTCTGATAAAAAACAGATTGTCTCTTTTTACTGATAACAACCAAAAGATAATTATTCCATTAGATTAAATATTCCTATAAGTAATAATAAGATAAAAAAATTAAATAAATCTTATTTAATCTAGTAAACCTTAATATCTGTTATGTGATAAGTGACTTTAATACAGAATTACCTTTTACATATATTTTTAGCATTCATATCAATAGTTAAGACTGAAAACTGAAAATAAACTATTAAAGTTAATATTATAAAATATTAATTATTATAATCGCTTAACCCCATAAGAACAATGACAAAAATTAAAATTAAAGTTAAGATGAATTAAAAAATCATGTAACTTTTTCTTTCTGACTTTTAAACTTTCTTAACCACACTTATTAATCCAAAATCACTTTTCTCACAAAAGGCCAAATATATTCATAAAAGAATCTAGCCAATAATCTAATTATACCATTGTATTTTTATATTAATGTCCCGTTTGCATCCGTTGATTTGCAAAATAGATTTTCTTACACTTGTGAAAAGGAATATATAAAACCAACTAAACAAATAAAATTACTAAAATACATTTTTTTTACTGTACAGAATATAGATATAACAAAATTAATTGAGTATATTATATAACATAATCGATTAAACTGTATAACGTAATAAATTGATTTATGTTCTATAATTGATTACTGTATTATACAATATAGTAATTTACTATATTATATATTATAATAAAATAAATTTATATAATAATAAAAACAAAAAGATAATAAGAATAAATAATAATAAGATAAATTTATATAATAATAAAATTAATAATAATAATAATTTCTATTAACAAGCATAATTTAATTATTTTATAAATTTTTAAATATATTATACCAATAAACTCAATCAAATTTTTTTACAAACTTTTCTATTCATTTATCTTCATCTTTCATTCCCATTCTTTTAATATAAATAATTTCATTTTTCACTCTCTTTATTTTTATAATTTTTTCACTCTTTCAAATTATAAATATAAAAAGAAGATAAAAAAAGTGTTTCAAAAATATAAAATTTACGAGATAAAGTTTAAATAAATATTTTTTTTCGATTTATAACTTTTAAATTTAAATATTATTTCAATTAAACCACTTTTATCCATGAACTAACTTATTCCAATATCATTATATAGATGCTTTATTTATCTATTCTTTATTATTTAGTTGGTCAATTCACAACTCACATCTAATAACCTATTTTAATTTATTATATTACAGAATTATGATAGATAAACCTAACACTAAACTCATGTTTTAGTCTAATTGACTTAAAATTTCTCACACTCACCTATCAAAACAAATTCAACTTCACCATTTTTTTTGTGTCATTGACCATGTCAAGTTGATAAAATCCATTGACATATATATATAAATTCATCACGTTTAAAAATCACATTGGATACCTGACTTCACCGAATTAAAGAAGTTATTTATAACAACTCTCTACTGAGCACAAACCGATCAATGCAGTCATTCTAGGCAAATCTAACCACGTGGAGAAATGGTGAACATTGTTTTTGTTTTTGAAAGAGAAAAAGTTGAATGAAGAAAAAAAATTTTAGAAGAAAAGGAAAAGTAATTTTGTATAGATAGTTGTATTAGATATTTAAGTGTGAATTTATATTCTTATTAAATAAAAATATAAAAGTTAAATAATATATTAAAAAAATCATAAATTCAATGTGTTAAGACTCTTCTCTTATTATTTTTCATAACAGGTTTTATGAGTTTCTTACAAATTGGGTGGTATATGATGAAGGTGATGATAGATTTTGTTAGATGAAGGTGAGAATGAGAAATGGGAATTATGGAGGTTTTGGTGTGTGAAGGTTTTATTGAGTGTCATAATTGTTGTGGGTTAAATGAGGAAGGCATCTAAACCTGGAGCCCTCTGAATTAAAGGTCCACCACCAGCCCTCATCATTAGCCTTCTGCCAACAAACTACAGTACAACAACCCAACCTTAGATTTTTTTTTTTTTCTCTTTGTTTTTCTTTCCTTTTAAATCATCTTAGACCTCAGCTTTTCATTTTCAAATTTCAATTGTTTTGTTTTGTTCCCCTCTGTGGGCTACACTCTACACCACCACCTTCGCATTCCCACCTAAATATAAACATGCCCTTGATGGGACTTTTCTTTCTCAGATAATGATTAATAATTCTCGAAAACCTTTTATTAAGAACACCATTATTAATAATACATTTCTTAAACACACTTTCTACATTTGTTAAAATTTAAAACACCTCGCTCTCACATGTCAATTCGATAATTCTCTCCTATCGTTTTATGATTTTAATCGGTGACTAAAAGTGTCTAGATTCAAAAATTTAGCAAAATAAATCAGAGTAGATGAAAAAAATACGATCTACATTAAATTGGATAATTTTAGACGAGTTATTTAACTCGTAAGGCAAGCTAGTGAACCAAATTACTTTTTAAATAATAATTATAGGTATTTATTCATTATTTTATTCAATGGATTTAACATTGAGAAAGATAGAGATAAAGAGATAAAAGAAATATATGTAAAGTTAATTATTTAAATAAGGATGAGTTACATGGGAGAAAAAAAAGTCATGTAAACGAAATTTGCTCTTAGGTGAAATTTTGGAGTGATGTTATATATATTATTTTTATTTGTATGCTTGTTTAGTTTAACTTTTTTGTTTCAAATAATAATCAAGTGTAATGAATAATTTAAATATAGAATATGGAATTATATCATTATTTGAAGTATGGATTAAAAGTAACTTATTCTCACATGTCTGTATCTTAATCGAATTAGGAAGAAAAATGATCGTCATCCTATTTTAAAACTTAATTCAATTGAATTTCATCTTATTCAAGAGATTTAGAAGTTCAGATAAGTGAATATTTATACTTTAAATATTTATCACAAGTTAAAATTTTCTATGCAATATTTATTTCTTTTATGGTGATAACGAGGCGCTAATGCTCTTAAAGAAAATATTACAACCTCATTTTCTTTAGTTGTGTAATACTGAGAACATTATATTAGAATAACATGTTGACTCTCTAAAGAAGAAATATTAAAAATTAAAGAAAATATTAACAAAGAAAGATTTAATTTTGTGTTTGGAAAGAAAATTATATAAATTAAAAAAACACAGTCCCTTTTTAAACTATTTTATTTTTAAATATTTTATTTGGATTAGGTAATTCAAATTTACTGATTTTTTATTTAAATAAAGTATTTCCACTACCACAAAATATAAGATTTATTTAAATATTAAATAATTTTTAATAATTAAAATATTAATATATTTTTTTAATTAATTTTGACTAATGATATTTTTCAGTCAAATTTTGTTAGAGATTTTTTCAACTTAATTTTTTTATTAACATTTAACAGAAATCTCTTTTAGTTGACATCAATAATAATTATTTAGGTTAATATAATTAATGTTGATTGAAAGTTTTCTTAACTAACATTGGAGAAAAATTTTAACAAAGAAAAACATTACTTTTACTGATAAAAATAATAAGTGTAGATATATAACAAAAAAACTACGATGAACATTGCCAAAAATAAATAACCTTCTTAACATTGATAGAAATTTTTTGAACTGATGTTAAACTAAAAATAACAATAAAAATAATCATAACAATGTAAATAAAAAAATATTTTTTAATAATATTAATAAAAGATATCACAATCAATATTAACGGAGAGATAACTTCAACCTATATTATTTAAAAATAATAATTATAATTGACATTGATTTAAAAAAAAAAGACACGACTTAACATTAATTGAAAATTAACTTGATATAAGCTCAAGAAAATTTGAGTCACATCAATAAAAAAACACTATTAATGTTAAAAAAAAACTTTCTAACATCGATGAAAAGTAACTTTGACCTAAAATTAATAATAAAATAATCTGATAATGTCATGTGAAAAATAAACACAATCAACCTCAGTATAAAGAAAACCTTTTTCTGATATTTGAAAAAATGTTGAAATTATAATACCTAATATTGGTGAAGTCAACAATGTATAAGTCATGGTTAAACCATGACATTCCCCTAAATCTAGTTTAAAAGAAAATAAAAAAAGAAGAAAAAACACTTAAAACAAATTCCAGCATTGCTTTTTTTAAAAGTAAAATTTAAAATTTTCTATTTTAAAATAATTTAATTACACTTATAAAGTTCTAAAATTTTATTTTACTAAATAATATATTTCATCATAAAATATTTTATGAAATTAAATTATCTCATTCCTATTTTTTCTTATATAAGTTTATGAGAATTTTCTGTCTCCGTTTAGTCTTAAGTTTCGGTATAATCTTCTATTTTAAGTTTATTTTTCTGTTTTTAACTGAAGGTAGAATAATCCTTGTAAAAGGTATCAGTAAATAAATATTAAACTGACAGTTTAAGAATTAAATTTTCTTACGTTAACCTAGTTTGTATTGTATTTATATGATCCAACTATAGAGAAACATTATTATTGGTTGAGATTTCAGTACAAAGCAACGGGCCGTACACTTCCATTCAAAGAGAGGATGAAGGTTCAACCCCTAAGGAGGTTTACTTCTTAAAAATGTGAATAATCTAAACAATCTACCAGTTGATTAAGCAGCTTGGAATGTCCAAAACAATTTGTTTGGATTTATTTTTGTACATATTAAAATGTCTAATTAGACCATATTATTTTCATGGTTTATTTGAATAGGCCATCCTTGTGTTACATGTTTATTATTTATTAGTTCTGGGTTGGGTGACAGTTAAACAAGGTGTTACTGTAGTGTAGAAATCTAAAACAGGAAGATAATCCTAATAAAGGAAAGACATGCCATGAAATGTGAAACACAATGCCACATGCCTTGTCTTGAGCATCCATTCTTTGTACTTCACTTTCCTGACTAAAAAAGCTGAAAGCAACCAACACCCTGTCCTTATTATATCTCCTTTCTTTCCTTTCTTTCTCAAGCTTACAATACCCGCAAGAGGCCCCATATTTGGAAAATGCTTTTTTAAATTGTTAAAATATTCACTTTTACCTGTTAAACACAGCACATCATCCATACCCTTTTTGGGTTTCATTCTTCTTCTTCTCTCCCTCTCCCTAGTATCAACTTCAACTTTCAACTCATTATCCACACTTCTCTCTGCACAAATCCACACTTTCACCTTCTTAAGTGGCTAACAAGGTATGCTTTGTGGGGTTCCTTCTCTAAATACATAAATTCTTCACTCTTTCTGTCCCTTTGAGTATTATTATTTTAAAAAACATAAAAAAGGGGAAAAAATTGGGTTCCTAAGTGGAGGTTTCGGTGGTGAAGGGAAGAAGTAAGTATCCTTCAGATACTGTTGTCTAAACACTCACTTCTCTCTTTTAATGTGCTTTTTGTTTTTCCTTTTTAATATCTTTTTGCGTCAATATATCATGTAGGTAACTTTGTGAATTGTAACTCCGATTTCCTTGGAACTCTTTCAACTTGGTAGTGTTGTTAGTTATTATTACGTGTTTTCACCACTCTCTGGTGCAGGTTTCTTCTCTCTCTCCTTTTTGCTAAATACGGACAAACAAATGTCCAATATAGTTGCATATAAGGAGCCTATTTTATGGTTGTCTTTTTTATTTTTTAATAAATTTCCCACTTTAAAAATCTTGTAGAATAGAATTTCGGTTGTTGCACATGAATGAGTTAGAGAGATAGAGTTTCATGAAGTTTGGTTCACCTTCTTTTTTATGAGGGTCTAGTCCAATCAATATTTCTCCCTGCCTAATTTTGTGTTTTGAATTTCCATGCAATTGAAAGCATCTTGGTGTGGTATACAGAAAGGGGAGCAAAGAGAGACAAGAGGGGCTGAAAAAGTGGAAGTGTTTTTGGTATGGACTGGAATCTGAAAGCACCTTCTTGGGATTTGAGTGAAGTGGATCAGGCAAACTTACCCAACATGGAAACAATGGAAGGCTCAAGCAGATATGGAATGTTTAGAAGTAAGGGGGAATTTTCAGTTGACTTGAAGCTTGGGCAAGTGGGGAATTCTGGCATGGAATCAGTGTTGACCAAGTCCAAAGATGCTGCAGGAGTCTCCAAAATCACATCTTCATCTTCTGGGTCATCTAAGAGAGCTCGTGCCCTTGGCAACGGGACACAAACAGTGTCATGCCTTGTAGATGGGTGCCACTCTGATCTCACCAATTGCAGAGACTATCATAGGCGCCATAAGGTCTGCGAAGTCCATTCCAAAACTGCACAAGTCACAATTGGAGGCCACAAACAAAGGTTCTGCCAGCAGTGTAGCAGGTGCATGTTTCATATCTCTATATCTATCTCATCACTTGCTTCAAATTTCTCATTTGAATTTTACATCATACATTCTTTGGTAACCAAAGTAAAGTGGTTTCAAAACCTTGTCGGTTCATGCTAGACCTCAAGATACTCACCAACAAAGTCTTTAGTATTGGTAATGAGATTCAAACCTTTATTGTAAATATGAGTCATATCTGTGCCAATTAAACCAATAAATACCAAATACATGTCTAATGTTTTAATTTAGCGTTCGAGAGGGAGAGGGAGAAGCGGAATCCTAAGCAAAAAAGGGAATATGAAGTGATGGAGACTATACTGTGCCAGATTAAGACAAATAGTTCCCTGCTGAGGTGGAATTTGTGCATAAAAGAGTTGTTAATAGTTAATTAAATTTACAGTGAGTGTGATGCTAGTTTAGGAGACCAGGGTGTGTGATGTCATTGAAGTGGTGTTAATTGTACTTGATGGGATGATGCATTGATAAGCCCCCATAGCGGTAGATTGTGCAGAGGTGAGGGGTGCATTATTGTGCTGATAAAACCTGATTAGGTATTTTTGAAGAGTATTATGATGTGCATTTTGGTTGAGAAGTTGACATGACATGTTACCAGAGTGGAGTTGTTTGAATGATGAACTTGTGTAGGTTCCATTCACTGGAGGAATTTGATGAGGGGAAAAGGAGCTGCAGGAAGCGGTTAGATGGGCACAACCGACGGAGAAGAAAGCCCCAACCAGAACCTCTTACTCGCTCTGGTAGTTTTTTGTCGAATTACCAAGGTTAGCTTCCACTTCTACCTACATTATCTGAGTGGACCCATGTGTGCCTAGATTTGGAGCAGACATTTGCTGAGGATCCCCACGTAGGTACACAAATCTTAAAAGTAAGAAATAACACAGTTACACAATACACTTAGCCACCTCAGTGCGCTGCCACCATCCCTCTTTTCCTCCATTCATCTCCACCCAAATCACTATCCACTCCCCACTACAACAACGTGTCACTACACACACAACACAAAACCCTTTTGCTTTTCACATAGACACACCCCATCCTAGTACACTCTTATCTCTATTAAGTAGGTACCTACTTTGCTTAAACATCTTCTGCGACACCACCAGTTTTTCTTACACGGTTTCGACATTTCTCGACAAAAATACACACTCATCCCTCAATTATTGCTTTGGCACCACCACCTTTGGCTACCACTCCCCATACACACCCAATTTCTGTACCAATCATCAATAGTACAAAATTCAATTATACAAATTTCCTCACCCCATTATAGAACCACTTGCTTAACTTATTAATGAAACAAGTAATTGTTAAAAAAATCACTTTTTTATTAGAAAGACGTTATTTTTAGTAGAAAGAAACTTACCCATTGTGATCAATTTTAAGCAGGTACCCAGCTACTACCTTTCTCAAGTTCACATGTATACCCATCCACTACTGTGATGAATCCCACATGGGGTGGAATTGTTGCTTCCGGTGATGCTAGGCTTCATGGGCACAACCAAGGTGAGCTTTTTCTTGGATCTTCTCCAACCGGGTATAAAGAAGGGAAGCAATTGGCTTTCATGCAAGGTGACCACGCCCTCAACAGCCAAAGCCCACATCTCCCGGGTGGTTCTCTGGGCCAGGCCCAGATGTTTCTGAGGACCGGCCCGTATTCCGAAAGCAGTGGGCTTAGGTGCAAAATGTTGTGCGATAACCTAACAAGCTCGGTCCACGACTCCTCTCGTGCTCTCTCTCTTCTGTCATCACCACAGCCGCACAGTCCTGGAAACGGGTTGACCCAAATGGTGAACCCGCATTCGCCCCTTATGCAGCCGTTGGGCCTGAGCCTGCATGACAATAACAGCTTGGGGCCCGTGGACCCGGTTTTGGGCCTGAATGGGAGTGACCATTCTTCGTCGATGTATAACTTGGGTTCTAATGGATCCCAGGGGAACGAAGCCCCTCCACTGTTTCCCTTTCAATGGGAATAGAATCTAACAACCCATCTTCCATTTCAAGGATTCTTTCTCTAGCACTATTTAAACTCTGAATTTATCTTTCATCAACCCATGAACTATCTACTATCAAGTTATCAAAATTATGGTCTCAATTTTTTCATTTCTTCGGAGTGATCACTTATTTCTCTTAAAAATAAATGACTAGGAACTAAAGTTGTTTTCATTCTGTCATATTTCATAAGCTCATTTCGAAATATTTGATGTTCAAATTCATCATTCATCATGTTCTTGTGTGTGACGAAGTTTGGTAGCTATTCATATATTTCCATTAGAACAATCTTACAACATTAAACATATTTTAAATGTGAAACATAAAACCTGGTTTATGCTTAGCAGGAATTGATATTGGCACGACTCAATCAAAGCAAAGGACCCAGTCATTAGGAGATTTGATTTGATTGAGCCGTCCCAACATCCCCACCAAAAAATTTACAATAAACATTACCAGTTAATATCTACCTTTGTGTGAAGAACATGTGCAAGAACATAGGCTCCAGTTTTGAGCCATCTTTGTCCTCCAACAACGAACCATTGAAATAAGGCAAGCCTCTGCGTTATAGAAGAATATCCATTGATATGGCATTTGTAGTTGCTTTCCAAGAGAACAAAACGCATAGGATTATATAGGGGAAATCTTGGTTGAGAGGTCAATATCTATAATTTATTATATGAATTTCTCATCAATCCAATACTTGCATGATGGCTGTATATTTTTTTTAATCATAATATAGTTTTTTCATGTCCTTGGAGATAAAAATTAATCTCCAGGCTGTTGATCAACAAGTTTTCAAAAAAATTATTTTTTATTCACCAACCAATGAATTGTAGATTAGAATTGCTGATTTTGTGAAATCCACAAAAAAGAGAGTTCTCCTTCCTCGCTGTTTTATATAATTCTTCCACATATGTGCCAATTAATTCCCATTATTCAAATTTATCTTTTCTTTCGGTCTCCTCTTAGAAGAAAAGGAAAAATTCTATATTTTATTATATGTTTTAATGAATAATTTTATTTTCAATTCAAGTTCGAAATTCAAAAGGGAAGATGGATGTGAATTTAATTATTTTATTTTTGAAGTAAAAAATTCATCTTTGTCTCTGTTAAATAATTAGTATATCCATATTAATGTCCGTACTCATCTTCTTACTCTTTCTTTATACTAATAAAGACTATACCACACTATCTTAACCAATTTAAAAATGCATATTTCATCTTTTAAACTTAAATCTATGTTGGATGTTGATGAAAAATATATTTATGACAATAATATATTACAGTAAATGAAGCATCTTATAACAATAAAGTATTATATGACAATTACGGTGATAAAATTATACTTATGAAAAGGAAAAAAAAAATAAAAGTTATTACAGTTTACAAATCCAAGCACAGGGGATCTAACCATAACTATATAAAAAAATAAAAATAATTCCAAGATAAGTTGTAACCACAAACCAATTAGAAATTCAGAATACATGTAAAAATAAACAAGTAAAAATATTAAAAGAAATAGAAATAATCAAAATGCGTGTTTTAATAACTACTTTTAATTTGATGAAATTTAGAATTTCATTTCCTAAAATATAATAGTTTGTTTGAACGAAACTACAAAATGGAAAAATATGTAACAAAGATTATAATGGGAGAGAAAATACTTGGAGATATGGGTGAATTGGGTTAAAAGAGAATTTTTTTTTTTTTTTGGTAATGAAACAAATGTTCTTTAAATAAAACGAAATTAAAATTTAAAAAGAACTATTAAGATAAAAATTTTATATTACCCAATAAACTAAGGGTTTAGGTGATTGGTCACTTAAAATTGATAATCCATCATTTTATATAAAAAAATAAACAATAAATAAAAATATTAACAAGTTGTATAAATAATCAAATATATATTCTAAAAATCATTTAATTTAATGAAATTGAGATTTATGTTTAAAGAAACGGTAAAAAGAAATTCAGTAAATATTGTGGATATTAAACAAGTCTAACAATTTAGAAAGAAAATAAAAAATTATGTAACAATAGAAGGAAGTAATGATTTTCCAAATTTACTTATATTCATTAAAATCTCGTACTAATTTCAACAATTTCATTAGTAAGAACTAATTTATTTCCATCCTATGAAGCATGTAGGTTTTTTAAAAGATGAATTCGTTCTTATCTCACCTTTGTTTTATAGTTCAAGTGGCCATTTCTTTTAACTTCAATATATCATTTACCCAACTTTAGGTCGCCCTAATTTCCTCTTAATTAGGAATTTTTCATCTTCCAATACATGAAAAGTGGAGTCAAAACATTTTATATCCCAAAAGTGGTCCACTGCTGCAAATGAAATTCTTAATTTTAGTTTTCAAAGTATCAATAGGAGGGTTCCTCCGGCATTTGTTTTTTCTTTTGATAGACGTGGAATCATAATATCCATTATCCAACCACTTCAACAACTATAGGAAACAAAAAGAAATTGCATTACATGGGAGCTAGTAGCATCTAAAAGTATCTGCAATGAAGATTTTTGGTCGAAAACAATGTAATGATGTTGGTGGAGTCAATTTCATCAAAAAGGGCATCTCAATGGCTTCAACATTATCGCAAAGATAAACTCACTAAAATGTGTTTGACAACAAATAACGCAATAAGAATTAAGCTAACTTTAAAGAATCTTTGACCATCCCCTTTGGCTCGACGGCACCACCCCTTATTCTTGGGTCTACACTCACATTTTAGTATCTCCATTCTCACAACATTGCTGTCTTTGTACGGTTTATTGTTTTATATTATCCCATTTTTCTTTCTCCTAACAATAACTTGGATTCGAGTTCGCTTTTGTAGTGCTTTAATTTTAATTATTGACATATTTCAAGAGGTTGTTGAATAGTGAACTTTGACATGGGTGTAAATCTAAGTGTGACGAATGCATCAAAGTCTTCGTTTGATTAAAATAAACCGTTGAAATCTAGAATAGAGGGATTTGTCACGAGTTTCGTATATTGTGACTGAATTTCCTTTCATCCAACTATCATTTGAATTTTCAAAATTATTTTCAGAAACGTTACTATAAAAAATAAGCTTGAAAAATGATCAAGATAATTATAAGGAAAAGTTGGACATGTAAGAAGAATATAATTTACATGTAAAGGGAAGAACCATAAGTTATTGGTCCGAGTGGTACTATACTCGATTCTCTTAATCAAAGTATTCAATTCAAATTTTATGAATTAAAAACCTGTGTTTGAAAGTGGTATAGTTAGGAGGGAATAATTCACTAAGTAAATATTGAATATTTGCTTCGAGCCATTCAGAAAGTCAAAGTAACATTTCTTGAACATCTAGTTTAACATTTTAAAAGTGGTAAAATCCATTTAAGAATTGTTCAAATTAGATCAAAATAGGTGAGAAAACATTAAAATTTGATTAAAAAAAATGTCCTATTTAGAGAAAGTAGAAGTCCTTCAAGATTTTGTATTTAAATCTTGTAAATAAAAAAAAGTAACTGGAAGATAATACTTCACCAAAAGGGTTCAATCAAATCTCATTATGAAGATTAATTATCAGCAAAACTGATAAATATTCCACCTCAATACATTATGACCCAAAAAAATATTAAAAAGAATTACAAGTACAAATGTTGTTTCAATTAACATTTTTTGGTAATAAGTCGTATAATTTAATAATTTATAATCCTGACTATTATAATTTATATAATTTTTTTTTATTTTTATCAACAAGTAAAAAAAAAATTGTAAATAGTCATTATTGTATTCTATTTAAATTTATATACATATTACATTTTACTTAATTTGTATGTTTACTTTGACAGTTAAGAACATATAAAAGTATGCCTCATTTTAGCATTTAGAGTTAAAAATGTAATGATATTATATTAATTTAATATTCTGTTATATACTACTATTATTATTTTATTGATCTGTTAATGTCAATTCGATTTCAATCTCAACTAAACCATTAAACCTCAATCTAATGTTTCTAATTCAATGTTTAGTTTTAAAATCATTGATAAAGCCAATAATTTACAACTATAAGTACCACTTCTGCAGTCTGAATGGAGGTACACCGCCAAAAGAGTCAGCATGCATCAAGTGTCAACCATGGATGTGCTGGAATTTGAATCACCTCTCATTCTTAGCACACAAGATATAGTGCATCTTCATACATTACAGTGAGACAAGATTTCAGCGCTACTTCAATATAAACAATGGGGAAAGTGTTGAAAATAGCATCGTCGAGGCTACTCATACCTTTCCAACGGAAACTTCAAACCACAACTCAAAATGAACTCTGTGCGTCTCCTTAGCACATGCCTACAAATAGTTCATAAAAATGGGGCAGACAAAGAAAGCGATGGAGACCCGATTGTTTATCCACACAGTACCGGTTGAAAGGACACTGACCAAGTGGACATAGAGGCATTTAGAATTAATATTTGTTTGCGAAAATGGATAAAAAGGGAGAAACAATGAACCTGTCCATTTCAGAGTAAAATACTAATGGCCAAAGCTCAGAAGATGCATTCTCATCTCTGAACATATCACTCCAGTCAATTATATAGAACATGATGTTTTAAGCCAATAATTTCAGCAACGAATACAAAGCTTGCTCTTTGTTTTGATTCTTATTTCCTTACAAGCAAAACTCCAGATTACAGATACGCAGAAGAATAACAAAAAAGAGCATCAAACAGAAATACCCAAGGACTTCTTAAACTTCTCAACCTCCAAATATACCGTGGAGTAAGGAAGGAACTCTGAGTAATGGTCTCTGCTCAGATCATTTATAGCAACAGCTAGTTTAGGGATTTCTACGATTTCCTCATGGGTCAAAGTCCTAACAAACCTGGCTGGATTTCCTGCCCAAAGTTCACCAGTCGGAATTCGCCTTCCTGGTGGAACTACTGACCCAGCTTCAAGGATTGACTGTGTCTCCACCAATGAACCTTCCATTAGGATGGAGTGCTGCCCAATAATGCACTCTGGCTCAATAGTGCAGGACCTCAAAAGACTGTATGCCCCAATTGTCACGTACCTCTCTATTGAAGTGTCGGCCGGAAGGCCTGTTTCGCAGAAGAAAGTATAAACAATGAATGAGCAACACATTTATAAACTACAATTGAGTCTATACCATATGAAATTTTCAAGGATCTCAAATCGAGTTGGAAACTGCAATGTTATTCAACTCCACTTGACGATAAACAATTCCACAGTATGCTGATAACTAACTCCAGTTAACAGTAAACAGCTTAATAATGAACATTACATTCTGATATTATTTTCAAAGAGTAGTGATATAAATATTACCTGTGCAACCACTTGACAAGTGCTTACTTAATTACTTGTCCAAATATCATTGGTTAATTCAAATGTTATAATTATTATATATTAGAAAAGGGTTGTCAATTGGCTGTATATAGAGAAGAGAAGGAGTAGTAAAACAATTACTTTCCATTTTGAAACAAGGATAAAGACTAATTTTCCCGAAGAAACTCAGCTGACTAGGGTTCGAAGGATGGGCCTGGAGAGGTCCAAAGGAAGAAAAAGTAACTCAAGATTTTGTAAGGTGGTATTAGAATAGTAGAATAACATTTAGTTTATATTTAAATTTTCCTAAAGGCGGAAGACTTATAGGATCATTATTCAACTGTTGGCATGTTTTAGGTTACATAATTGTAAGTGGAATCTTCATTACCTATTATGAATGAATGAAAAAAGGTGAATGCTTATTTTATTCTCTTTAGCTTTAAAGGTAGTCTTCTAGGTATTTTATAGTACGTAGTTATTTTCTCTCTATCAGTCTGGGACACAACCCTCGAGGTGCCCTCTTGCCAGACTCAGAATAACAACATAAATGACCAGATGTATCTTTGCTTCAAACAAATTTACATTTCTCAAACAACACCAAAACACATGCACAAGTATGGTTCATCTCTTTGTAGCATACCACCCACGTCACCTAAAGATCGAGGTCCTAGCATAGAGAAGTAGTCGAATCAAACAAGCATCTGTGTCAAACTCCACTTCCACCCCATCCCCACTCTCCAAAAATATTTAAGTAAATATTTTGGCTCAATGTAAGAAAAAAGATAGATATTACAATCTTCAATAATATTAGAAAATTGTTCAATCCTATTGTCTATACAGGACAGAAACAATCTTGCTCTCAACATTTAAGGAAACTCATATTTATACAAGCAGATGTCAACTGGTAAGGAAAGATTTGAGGCCAAGTAACAAAAATGCTATTTGGTACAACATTGTTTAACGAAAATTTTACATGGAACAAGCTGCATCATGTCACCCAAAGGTTCTTAAATTTGGCTCCGATAAAGTGAATAACGATGAAATAAGTAATCTCGGTCATCGATGAGAACATCTCCTATTGATATTTCAACACATTTATAATTTGTTATGCGTGTGGTATTGACGGTTGATTTTCTAAGCCAGGATTGAGATTACTTATTTTATCCTCGAAATTGAAATGTATAGTGTAGACAAGTAGGATCCAAGTATCTTTTTTTTTTATTCTTTAAAGTTGGTCCTGTTTAGATTAACTTCTTTATCAGCACTTACAGGGAAAAAAGATAAAGTAAAATGAATTGAACATCTCGCATGAGCAATAATCAACTTACGAAATTATCTTCTCTGAAAACCACAGTGTGTACATTGATTGTTAATTTTAGCTTATGAGGAAAGTCCAATTCATTTTTTTTCTCATTTTCTTTGCTTAGGTAGAACTTTATCCAAACAAGGTCTTACTAGTTATCCAATGAAATACAAAGAAACACCTATACTAACAAGCATAGCCCTATGTCATTATGCGTGGGCAGAAAATTTTGAGTGGGCGTAGAGAATACCAAAAACATCAACCTCACTTATCTCTTTACTTTCTTTTGGAACAGTTTGATGTTAGAACTTAGAAGCCAGTTATGTACCAAACTCCAAGTACTTTGAAGAAGCTGATTGATTTTCAAATGAATCAGGGCCAAGAATTACCATTATCTTCCCTAAAACAATACAAGTGTCAATACCATGAAACACACCGAGGAAGGCACACCAGTTATATTCATAACTCAAAATGCTTAAATTAAACCACACCGAAACACGATTTCGAGGAATTTCATAACTACTAGTAACAAAAGAACAAATCCACAATTCACATTTCCAATTCCAAGGTAGATGAACGGAAAGAGAACTAATGTGTTGGAATGGGAACCTAACCTGTTGGAGAAGACCAAGCGGCGTGAAGAACGGAGCGCTCCTGAACGTTGGAGCAGAATCCGATGCTGATCTTGTTGAGATCGCCGCGGAGAACGCAACCAGGCCAAACGGAGGCTCCGTCCCACACGGTGACTTGGCCGGCGAGGACCACGTTGGGTGCCACGTAAGCATCCACCGCCACTTTCGGGAGCCACTGCCCCAACGGGATTATCTTCCTCTGCCCTCGGTAGTCCCACTTCACACGATCCGGCGACGGAGTTATCGATTTCGCCGCCTCCGTTGAGAAAGCGCGTTCCGCGCCCAGTAGCTGAGGCAGCGGCTGCTGTTGCGGTTGCGCGTGCCTTGCGAGCGAGTGCGCGCTTCGTAGGGCTCGCTTGGAGAAGCGTGCTAGATTCGCCATGAGAGAGACAGACAGAGAAAGTGGAACTGGAAAATAAGAGTGAGGGTGAGAAAGAGAGGAAGCAAGGAAGGGGGAATGAGATTGTGGGCTACAGACAGAAATCGGGTACTTCGAGGTCCATTCTTGGCCCAGAATGATAAAGATAAATGGGCCCGTTGGGTTTTTATTCTTTTTAAATTTTAATCCCACCAATAACAAATTTTGGCCCAAAAAAACGGATTAAGGAAATGACTATTTTGCCATTAAAGATGGATAGAATATCAATACCGGTTTATGTACTGTATTTGAAAAAGAAAATGCACTTGCTACCCCCATTCACTTAAGTATAAAACCAATGAGTTAATAAAAAAATATTAATTTAAAAATTTACTATAACTAAGTTGAAAACTATTTTTAATTCATCTAAACATAATATTTAGTCATGCCTACATCACATATAATAGTAGATCATTATATACATAATGTTAAGTCATTTAAAATAAGTAAAGGCCATACATAACGTTAACCTTCACCCTGACATTTTTTTACTTGTGGTATTGACTTTAGTTGGAAGTAAAATCTACTTAAGGAGTTTACTTTATGTCCAATGATTATTTTCATGTACATAATTTAAGATGAAATCTTTAATCACACAGTTTAAAAAACAAAATTAACAGAGCTACATTGTTAATCTAAACAAAATTAACAGAGTTACACTTCCTTAACTTGAAGATTAAGTTACTTAAGCAACAATACCTCCGTTTAGAATTATTTATAGTTTTAACCTTTCAAATTTATTTTAAGGTAGGTAATATTTTTATTTTATAATATACTATTAATTGTTTTTTTCTAATCTGTGTTTGTTTAGATAGTACTATTCAACTATCACAGTTAAGTCGCTCTTTATTTAATGTATTTATTGAAAATGTGAAACTATTTTAATAAATATAAAAAATTATGTCCGTACACATATCTTTTGATTTTCCTAAACCATGTGTAGAAATCTTAAATTATTAGGAACATTATCACTCTTCTAACATAGGAGTACTGAAAACCGAATAAATTAATGGTAATAATTTTATCACTTTCAAATATCAAATTGTTTGATTGTAGATTGGGCACAATAATAAAAAATGCTAACTTTAAGGATTCTGCAAGTGGAGTTAAACAATTTTCCATTTTGATATTTTGAAGTATATTAAAAACTTTTATAATATATCAAAATTATTGTATTATGAATATAAAATGGTTGTTATGAATATCTAATATTTTTTTAGATTGATGAAGAAAGTGAAAATTAATATTTTTTTTTTATTAAGGAAGAGAGTAGAAAGTGAAGAGAAATTTTATAAAAATTTGTGAGTCATATCATAAATATTATTAATAAAAAAATTAATTTTTGAAATTATAAGATTATTAAAATAAATATGGTTCTTGTTTATATCTGAAACTCACTTTTAATTAAAACATTATTTCTAATACTCTTCATGAAATCAATTACAAAGATTCCTGTGAATACATATAAAATTGTTGAAAATAAAATTTGATAAAATTAAGTAAAATTGAAATAAAAATAATTATAAAGAATTTAAGCAAAATTATAGATTTTACAAAAACTTAATAAAATAACTTGAAATCGATTAGAAATTTCAACGTCTAATTAATATTAAATATGGAACCATACAATATAATAGGATGAAAAAAGAAAGCTAAATTACAATAATTAGATGAAAAAAAAAAAAGAAAGAACAACAGTCATACGATGAAAGTTATAAAATCTTTGTTAAAGCTGGTGAATTCTTTGATGAATCTTCTCAGAACATTTGTTGACATAGATATTAAAGTTTCTAGCATCATGGAAGATTAGAGATTGAGATATCTCAACATAGTCCATGCGCGTATGATGGATCTTGATTCAGCAATATTCAACTTTTTTACTCTCTTTCTATATTTAATTTATATATGAACGTTGCTGAAAACGTAAATTTACTCTCTTTCACACCTTCGTTTCCACGCAAATCTATAGGTGTGAACAGCAAATTTACCTGCGCGTGAAGAGTACTCGGATACAAAGAGAGTGTTAGTGTATCTTGAATACCCGTTTCAAAAGCGGATACAAAGCTCGTTAGTGTCTTTTGAATACCCGTCTCAAAAGCGGGATACAAAGAGAATGTTAATGTATTTTGAACGCCGTTTCGAAAATACAGTGAAAAATCGTAACGAACGACGTTGAGTACTGCATCTGCAACCTCAACGGGCATGCCAGAAAGCGCGTTCCGCGTTTGCCTAAAATAATACTACTCATAGTACTGCAGTTATCGGTAGTATTAATTGCGTTTAATAAAAAGTCAGAAATTGAAAAAGAGTGCTTATTGGAAAAGAAATAGAAGGAAGGCAAACGGCGTGACTTTACATGTTTGCCTTTTTCCTTGAATGGACAACTTGCAAAGGCGATCCACACAGCAGCAAAAACGGCAACGTTTGAAATAATATTGATCAAAGCCAAAAGAAAACCTACTCAGCCAGCGTCACAAAGCGAAAAGGATCGTTATCATCATTCATATCTTCGTAAAAACAACATCATCCTTATCCACACACAAGTACAGTAACAGATCAGAAGTGCTACACTAGAAACTTACAAGGAAATGTAAAAGTAAAAGGCAGAGAAAGATACGGAGATTGAGATTTGAATCCGTTGAGTTAGCCGGTGTAGATGTGAACGCCGATGGCAATGAGGAGGATGGTGATGAGGCCGAAGTAGATGATGGCGTGAACCAGAATGGAGGCTCCACTGGTTTGCATGTTCCCAAACTCCGCGATTCTTCCCCTGCCTGGTATCTGGAAGAGAAGGCCCGGGCTTAGGAGCACGAACAGCACCACCGCGATCACCACCGGGCCCCAATCAGCCATTTTCACCCCTTGAGGACTGGTTGGAAGGAAGAAGAGTTTGTATGGGAGTGGAAGAGAGGTTCAGCTATGATTTCAGGTTTGGGGCTTTTAGCGGTGGGGAACACAAGTAGACAAAACTCACACCACACACAACAAAACGGAACTTTCACGTTCCCTGTCACTCATCATCTTATAACAACTCATTTCAACGGCTCTGATCCAATTTAACAATTTTCATCTTAATATTTAAAAAAAAAAAACTATATACTCACTTACTGCATCATCTAATTATAATTATATAATATATTTATTCATTCCATTCTCATTATCCTTTCTTTTTAACCATTATTATAGTTACCCTGAATTCCATAATATAATAATAAAAATAATTTATAGATTGACGATGATATCTTGATCTTTAGTGTATCATTTTCGTGAAAAAAATAGTTTTAAAATAATTGTTATTGGACCATTATTTTCACAAATTTTATTTTAATATAAATAAAATGAATTTAACTTATTTTTAAATGTAGACTATAAAACATTAAATGCGTTTAGAAAATATTTTATTAACTTTTGAAAAATAATAACTATTTTAAAGTTTTTGTCACATATTCATATAAAACGCATAGTCACATTTTTTAACTTACACTGTTTTTATATAGAAAACTAGCCTTATGTTAATGTTAATGTGAAAGGAATTAAGATTGGATTTAGGTTTCGCAATAATTTTTTAAGGTTTTGAATATTTTAATAAATACTTAATTTTAATATTAGTTAGCTTTAAAAGAATAGTAGAGAGAGAGAGTAACTCAACGGTGTAAATATATAAACTGCGACATGAAAATAAATAAACTGGGCATTTTAGTGCTATCCTTTATTCTCTTTTGGGCTTGGGTTTCAAAAAAACTTAGCAATTGCATGTTGAGGAATTCTTTCTCCACCCCAATACCTTTGTCCTACACCTCATAGTTCAGTGGAAAATAAAAATATATCCTTAAATGAGAAATGGTAAAAGACTAAAATATTCTCTATTCTCATTAACCTCTTTAACCACTCTTATCTAATTCATTCTCCCTTTGTTTGCATCCGATTCATTGATTTACTGTAGCATCCGGTTCACTCATTGTATCTGTTTTTCACCTTCACCGTCAACAAAAGTGATCTGTGCGTGTGGGTGAAAGTCTGCAACATTCGCATCGCAGATCTGGGAGGAGAAGTTTCGTATTTGCTTCAATCCGAATTAAAGCTTTAAACAAGTGAAAATTTAAAAGAAAACCAGAATATAGAAAGGCTTCAGAGAGAAAGATTAATGAAAAATAACATTCTATTTTATTTACCAAAGAGATGAGAGATATATACACAAGTTGCACATGAAGGAAAAATAAAATAAGAAAACAGAAAGGGACACCTCAGCAACATTCTAGAATGCTGTATAACAAAAGTTGTTATAACAGAAAGGTAAAAGATAATGTTAATTGGGATTCTGTATTTCTTTTAGCCCCTCACAAGCTCGAGGTTCAAATAAATCAAGAAGCTCAAGCTTGGAAAGAGTGGAGTGAAACAACTTCGGAGGTAAGGGTTTGGTGAACATGTCAGCAAGTTGATGTGAAGAAGAAATAGGAAGGAGCTTCATCAGACCAGAAGTGAGTTTATCCCGAACAATATGGCAATCAATTTCCAAGTGTTTAGTCCTTTCATGAAACACGGGATTAGCAGTAATGTGAAGAGCGCTCTGATTATCACAGTATAGGACAGGGCAATTGCCACAAGAGATGTGCAAATCACGGAATAAATAAATCAACCATTGAAGCTCACAAGTAGCAGATGTTAGGGCTTTGTATTCTGCTTCGGCTGAGGATCGAGATACAGTAGATTGTTTCTTTGTTTTCCAAGAAATAAGAGAGCTTCCGAGAAAAAAGCAATAGCCAGTAGTAGAGCGGTGGGTATCAGTACATGTAGCCCAATCAGCATCACTAAAACCAAGTAAATGGAGAGATGATGATCTGCTAAAAAAGAGTCCCTTGCCTGGGCACGATTTGAGGTAGCGAACAACCCGTAGTGTTGCCTGAAAATGAGAGTGTGTAGGTGCAGCCATAAACTGACTAAGTTGTTGTGTGGCAAATGCAATATCTGGACGCGTAGTAGTGAGGTAAATTAGACGCCCAACTAGGCGTCTGTAAGGAAGAGGATCTTCGAGAGAAGCACTGAAATCATGATGAAGACGCAATGAAGGATCCATAGGTGTAGAAGATGACTTAGAATTAAGAAGAGAAACATCTGAGATTAAGTCCAAGCAGTATTTACGCTGACATAGAGAAATACCAGTAGAAGAGTGAGCAACCTCTATACCCAAAAAATACTTCAATTTGCCAAGGTCTCAGATATGAAAATGAGAGCGCAAAGAACTGTTGAGGTGATCAATTTCATCAAGAGAATTGCTAGCCAGGACGATGTCATCAACATAAACAAGCAGGGCGGTGAAGGAAGAACTTGTAGCCTTGGTAAATAGGCTGTGATCAACATGGGCTTGAGTATATCCAAATGAGAGTAATAGGGTAGAAAGTTTGGCAAACCATTGACGACTAGCTTGTTTTAAGTCGTATAAAGATTTATTCAGCTTACAACACTGTGAAGAGGAGTAACCATGAAGACCTTGAGGGATGGTCATGTAGACGTCTTCTTTGAGATCTCCATATAGGAAAGCATTGCTAACATCAAGTTGGTGCAGATGCCATTTGTTGATGGAAGCAATAGCTAGAACAACGCGGATGGTGGTTATTTTAACAACAGGAGAGAAAATTTCCAGATAATCAATTCCTTCAACTTGGGAGTAGCCTTTGGCTACTAATCGTGCCTTGTACTGTTCAATGTTACCATCAGGGCCACACTTGATCTTGTAAACCCATTTGCAACCAATGGGTCTGACATTAGGTGGAGTTGGAACAATATCCCAGGTGTAGTTGGAAACTAAGGCATTTATCTCAGCATTCATGGCTTCTTGCCAACATGGTTTGGTGGCAGCCTCAGGATATGTGGTGGGCTCATGCTCAGAGGACAGACTCATGAGAAAATGAAAATAAGAAGATGAAAGACGAGAATAGTCAAGAGAGTCACAAATAGGATAAGATACCTTTGAAGAAGATTGGTGGGAGGATGTTGAAGCAAGGATATTATCACTGGGACAAGCATGACATTCATAGTCAGCAAGGTAAGAAGGGCGAGTGTGTAGGCGAGTAGAACGACGAAGCGGTGAATTTGGTGGGGAGGGCTGAACAGGGGAGTGAGATGAGTGGGAAGAGGAAAGAGATGAGGGAGTTGAGGTTGGATAATCTGTGGGAGACGTGGGAGAAAGGGGAATGGTCTGGGTATTGTTGGGCTGAGAATTTTGGTTGATAGAATCAAAATAAGTGTGGTAAAAAAAATGCGGTTGACAAATGGAAGAAGTAAGAGATTCTGGATTGATGGACTGGTGAGGACAATTAATTTTGGTAAAAGGAAAAACACTTTCATTGAACAAGACGTTTCGAGAGACAAAAATATTATTATTATTTAAATCAAGGATAAGATATCCTTTTGTTCTTGTTTGGTACCCTAAGAAAACACCACGTTTTGCACGAACATCAAACTTTTGACGAGGAAAATTTGTGGAAGCATAGCTAAGACAACAAAAAACTTTTAAGTTGGAAAAATCTGGATTGTGTTCATGTAATAGTTCAAAAGGAGTTTTATTGTCAATAATGGAGGAAGGAATGCGGTTTATTAAATAAATGGCATGTTTAACAGCATATGACCAATACTGTTTTGGAAGTTGAGATTGAAACATAAGGGCTCTAGCAACATTGAGAATGTGTTGATGTTTCCTCTCAACTCTACCATTTTGT
>Ga0209700_104852_pt1 | contig 23560 bp, 13 predicted proteins | sample SiratroredBW_FD_187528 | JGI IMG/M metagenome (GOLD analysis project Ga0209700, IMG submission 187528) | Root nodule microbial communities of legume samples collected from California, USA - Siratro red BW (SPAdes) (version 2) | ecosystem: Host-associated > Plants > Roots > Nodule | place: USA...
TTTTTTTTTTTTTTTTTTAGGATTTAGCTTGTGTGAAAATTTCTAGCTTAAGCGAGAATCCCTTTCGCTTGAGCGAAAATCTTCTCGTTTGAGCGAAATTGGTCCAGAGAGCAAGGGCCATTTTCGCTTTGGCGACCATACTTTCGCTTGGGCGAAAACACTTTCTCGCTCAAACGAAACACCTCTCGCCTGGGCGAAATTGGAACTGAGAGCACTTTCCAGGTTTCCAAGTGACTTTGCCTAGGCGAGATTGTCTAGCTTGGGCGAAAATATGCAGAAAAACCAGCAGTATCCACTACATCAGAGTTATCATGCATGCCTCAGATGACTAAATTGGGTTAAAATCAAGCCACATACACGATGAATGATCTACCCTAGCACAAATTATCTATTCAACAGATCAACATACCATCAATTTTCACACAACTATCTCATATATGCAACATTCAATTCAACATTAATCTCACATTTCAGACCTGTAGGAAACTTTACCAGATACAAATTGTACAACTACTACAATCATTAACTTCTCTATTCAAGACTTAAATTTGTAAACCAAAATAGCACAGACTTAAGGTTAGCTTCCCTTACCTGAATTGCAGTTGAAATTCTCCAAAACAATCCCAATAGCCTAAGGTCCTTAGGAACTCGAATCTGCATCAAAGGACCTCTGATCAACTATCAGACTAAGCTGAGCTCACAGAGGCACAGTCTGATGGCTCAGAGGCCACATGCAAGCTCAGTAAGCAGAGAAAAGTGAAAACTTAAAACTGACTCTAAGGGAAGGGGTAGAAAACGAACTTACTCTATTGGAGGTTCTGATCGGGTAAACTTACTCTGTTCTCCGCCACGAGTCCAATGGTGGGCTCCACTCGAGAAACTGATGGAAGACAGACACGAAGTCTTAGAGAGAAGTCAGAGAAAAAGGAAGGTTAGAGGTTTTAGAGAGATGGTGGCTCAAGTGGGAATGAGAATTGATTACTAACTTTTTCTATAAAAATAAATGTTTTCAATTTAATAATATAATAATCAGATGTTCATTCCATTTTTACCACTTCTAATAAGATGACAGATTTTCTAGGTTGTTACATATATAATAATAAAATAAATAGAATTAACTATATAATATAATAATAATATTTATTAATAATAATAGTTTTAATAAGATTATAAAATTAATAATAATAAAATTAAAAAAATAATAATAATAAATTATAAAAATAATAATTTAATTATATAATATACCATGATAATATTAATAATTACTAAAATAATAATAATAATAAAATATTAATAAAAATAAAAAATATTAATAATAAACTTATAAAATAATAATAAAATAAGATAATTAAAAAAATATTAATGATATTATTATTAAAAAATAAATATAATAATAAAATCATAAATAATAATTATATCAATAAAAATAATTAAATAATAATAATAATAATAAAATTGAAATTATAGTAATAATGAAAATAAATTTATGAATAATAATAATGTTGTTAACCATAATAATTTAATTTTTATTTTAAAATAGTTAATAATCTTATAACTTCATCAATTAAAATAATAATAATTTATTAATTACACTTAATAAATTAATTATATTAATTTTAAGTTAATTTAAATTACAATTTCATTTACTAAACAATTATTTTATCAATCACCCACATCACATTATTTACAAACTGTTATAAATTTTTCATTCAAATCTCATTATCTTCCCTTAATTTAAATAATCAAACTTTTTACACACTTTCAAATCAATTCAAATCTACTCTCTCAAATTCACTCTCTAATCCCAACAAAGTCTTAATAAAAAATTTAAAGAAAAATTATTACAGTAACCAAAAAAAAAAAGGAAAATTAAGTGAAATGCATGATAAGACTAAAACTATGATTACGTGTTATATTAACTGGTCAAAAAATTAATTAAGACAAGGAAGGAAACACAATAAAGACAAGTAATTTTTTAATTCTGAAAGAAAAACTAGATATTTTACTGTCATAAAATCATACAAATACAATAAATAGACAAGAAAAGATTGTCTCCCTTTTCTATTTCTTTCGTTACCACAATTTTTAAGATAGTAATATTAACTTTCGTTTGAATATAGATTTTTTTTTCCTCATACCTCTGTTTTAAGATCAAATTTAAAAATTAACGATTTGTTTAGATTGATGAAGTAATAATAAGAATTGTTCTTATTAAAAAGGACTGCAACTTTCTAAAAGTGAAAAAAAATAACATTATTAGAAAGTTAAGTTTATATTTTTGAGAGTTAGTCACTAAGTTGAAGATTATGAGATTTAGAAAATCCCTTTATAGTTAAGTCATTACAAATAAAAAAATTATAAATATATAATATAAATATATAAGTGAATATGAGAATGGAGTGAATATTTTTTATTAAATGAATCTGTATTCAGATATTTTACTCTACTAATACTTTTTTATTTTTTATTTTCTTTAATAGACTTCTTTATTTTTTAATTCCTAAAATAGTACTTTTTTTGTTTTTCTTTATTTTTTTTATCTTTTATTTTTTTATATTGAAATAGCATTCTTTTATTTTTTATTTTTTTTATTTTTTATTTTTTTACATTCAGTACATTTTTTATGATATTTATTTTTGTTTTCTTTTTTTTTATTTTAGTTTTTATGATTTTGTGATTGTATTTTATTATAACAATTTTGTGATGTATTTTTATATAAAAATTGATATCAAAAGAAAAAATATAATAAACTGCAAAATTTTTATTTAAATTAAAATTTATATTTTTCATTTGTTAAAAATATATCTAAATAATTAATAGCAAAAATAAAATTGATGGAGTATTATTTTATAAATAAATATTAATTAAATGGTTTAAAAATTTCAAATTAAAATTTAATTTATTTTTGAATGTTATATTTATTAGATAAAAATTGTTTATTATTGAAATGATGTAATACATGTTGAGCATAAAGAAAAAAAACAAATGACAAACATATATTCACTAAATAGTTTAGTTAATGGTACATGAAATACTTTGTGCCAAATGAAACATAAATTTTATCTTTATCAAAATTCAAATTTTATCTTTATAAAAAATTAATTACATCTTTATCTAAAATCAAATTTTATCTCTATCAAAAATTAAATGATATTTTTATCAAATATCAAATTCTATCTCTATCAAAAACCAAATTCTATCTTCATCAAAAATCAAAATTTATCTTTATCAAAAATCAAAAAACCAAATTTTATCTTTATCAAAATTTTATTTGAATTTTAACAAACTAAAACAACAAATTTTAATTCAAATAATAATTGAATAATTTGTTATAATTGTTTTTTCAATATCAATTTTAATATAAAAATAAAATCACAAAGTTATTATAATTTATTCTGCCAAATTTAAATTTATTATAAAAATAAAATAAAATAATTTATCATTTTTTCCTATTATAATTAGTTAGTTAAAAAGCTTATAAATATTTTATTTTATTTTCTTTGTATTGTTTTATTTAAATTTAAATTTAATTATTTTTATATTATTTTTTATCTTAATTTTAATAAACTAATAATCACAATTTTTAATAACTATTAAAAAAAACATAAAAAATAATATATAAAAGATTTATGAATAATTACAATTGACGTAACTGAAAGAAAATAAAAAATAAAATAAAAAAGAAAACAAAAAAATAATCATAATTAATATACTGACCATAAAAGAATAAAAAATAAAAAAATAAAAAAGAAAATAAAAGAGAGTTATTTTAACGTAAAAAAATTAAAAATTAAAAAATTAAAAAAAATAAAAGAGTGTTATTCTAAGAATTAAAGAGTAAAGAGGTCTATTGAGAGAAATAAAAAATAAAAAAAATTTAGTAGGATAAAAAAGTCTCGTATTTACAAGTATCTAGAATTGGGTGAGATATTTAAAAGACATTTAAAATAAATAAGAGATATGATTAATTATTAAATATTTGTTACTCAATCAATTATTACTATATAAAACATCCAAGTTATACACTTACATATGGTATGATTGGATTATATCTAATTTGATTTGATTTTATATTATTACATATATCTTTGTATATCTTCTATATAGGTAGGTACATAAGCTCCCCAGCTCAGAATCTCCATAAATGAGGTGTAAGTGAACAAATTTGCTTGATGAATGAATTTCAATGTTCTGCAAGTGTACATCATATTTTTTTGATTTGATGACATCTTATTTGTTATAAATTTGATTGCTTTGAGATGATATTTTATTTTCAAACGACTTGTTAGATTGTGTTAACAAGTCAATTATTTAGTGTATTTATTACTAATAGTGTGCAGGAAGCCTTAGCTGACTTCAGGTGGAAGGATGCCATGAATAAGGAGGTGAGATCCTTATAAAAGAAAGAAAGGTGAGAATTGATAGATTGTCTAGTGGAGAAGAAATCAATAGGATATCAATGGGTATATATTGTGAAATTTAATGCAGATGGTATAATTAAGACATTCAAAGCTAGATTAGTGGCAAAGAGATATACACAAGGAATAGACTACATTGAGATATTTGCTCTGGTAGCAAAATTAGAACAATTTGAGTATTGTTATCTCTAGTTGTAAACCTTGATTGGTCCTTACAACAATTTAACATGAAAAATGTCCTCTTACATGGGGAATTCTTTGGAAAAGTTTATAAGAAACTATCAGAAGGATGTGAGATCCAGGATACACATAGTAGAAAGGTATGTAAGTTGATGAAGTCATTATACAAACAAAAACAATTGCCACGAGCATGATTTGGTATATTGACCAAGTCAATGCTTGCTTTTTGATATCAAAAGAGCAACCAAGATCATCATACCTTGTATATAAAGAAAAAAGAAGGAAAAATTACAATCCTTGATGACATGATAGCTACGCGAGATGATTTAAACAAACTCAAGACATTGAACCAATACTTGGCAAATGAATTTTAGATGAAGGACCTTGATCCTTTGAAGTACTTTCTTGAAATTGAGGTTTCAAGGTCAAAATCATGTGTTTTTTTCTCCTAGCAATATATGCATTCGGTTTAATGAAAGAAATTAGAATGACCAAATGGGAACCATCAAATTCTCTAATTGAAAGAAAATTGAAACTACCTCTAAAGAAATATCAAACTCCAACTAATAAGGAGAGATATTAATGAATAAATATAAATAAATTACACTAGAAAAATATACATTTTTAAAAATTTTATCCTTTTAAAAATAATATTAATTTCATAGATCTAAATAAAAAATATAAACGTATAAAATTAAATTATAAATAACTCTTTAATAATTTCAATAATAATTTTATTTTGATCACTTTATTTTTCTAAAAATATACAAATAAAATTTACTAAAAACTTTATTTTGATGTGTATACGATTGTGTTATTCAATCCTGTTACATTTAATTACTTTACTAACTTTTATTATTATTTTAAAATTATAACAATAATTTTATTGCTTAGTTAATATCCATAACAATAGACAATAGTTCGTAGTGATTTGGTTTCATACACACGAAAACCTTCACCCACGCGTACAGTCTTAGCTAAATTGGATATAATCTAATTTGTTTTTATATTATCATGCATATATATGCATATCTTTGTATATCTTGAATATAAGTAGGTATATAAGCTTTCAAGCTCAGAATCTCCATAAATGAGGTATAAGTGAACTAATTTGATGGATGAACAAGTTTTAATATTATGTAATAATATTATTTTGATTTGATGATATCTTATTTGTTATAAGTTTAATTATTTTGAGATGATCATTTATTTTCAAATGACTTGTCAGATTGTGTTGATATGATGTGATGACCATTTACTTTAAAACAATCTTTTATTATGATCCGATGTGATATTGTTTATTTACAAACAATCTTTGATATGATGATCACTTATTTTCAAGCAACTTTGGATTACTATGATTGTTGTTTATTTGCAAATAACTTTACATTACTTTAATCGAATTTTATGGTCATTTATTTTCAAATGACGGCGGATGATGCTATCTTTAAATGACTTCATACTATGATATGATGTGATGGTTGTTTATTTTGAAGTGACTTTGTGTGGTTTTTATTCGATGTAGTGACTATTTATTTTCAAAGAATCTCAAATTGTGATGGTTGTTTTATTTTTCAAACGACTTTGTGTTTAATCCATTGTAATTATCATTATTTTCAAATGATTTTTGATGAATGTGGATTTCTTTTATCTAATATAATTGTCATTTATTTTCAAATGACTTTTGTTGCTTTGATATGTAGTGACCGTTTAAACGATCTTGGATAACTTTGAAATTCTTCTCTCATCCGATGTAATGGTTGTTTATTTTCAAACGAACTCGAATAATTTTGGATTTCTTTCATTCTATGTGATGGTACCTTGGACGAATTTAGACGTAATTTCTTTACAAGACATAGATATGAAAAACAAAATTTTATTTCAAGAATGTGTTTCGTTAAAACCGTGCTCAGAAAAAACTTTCTTAGGAACAAAATCCGAGTTAAGGAAAAAGAGTATCATTGTATTACAACAATTTGAATCAATTATAGTATATCTTCAAGTTGTTCTATACCTTGTTGAGCGGTCATAATAAAACTAAGGTATTTTTCTCCTCTTAACGCTATTGCATGTCGACTATTGTGTGTTGTAGAGTGTTCTCGTTATTTTAGAGATTTTTCAAATATGTTTTTTTGAAGATATTGACAAATGATGGGTCTATCTCGAGATTTTGTGGTATGAAAAAAGTTTTACTCAAGCCTCACGATGAGCGTGAAATGTTCTTATTAGAAATGAGCGCAACTTTTCGAAGGTGAAAAAAGTGGTATTCCTAGGAAATTGAGTTTATACTTCTGAGGATTGATCACCTAATTTTGTGAAGATAACGAAGGGAGATCCATTCATAAAAGATTTTCCGATGCTCAAAGTCATTAAAAGAAAAAGAATTATTTATATATATATATATATATATATATATATATATATATATATGAGTATGAGAATTGATTGAGTACTTCTTATAAAATTGATCTGTACTTATAGATCATTCTTGGGTAAGGTATTCAAAAATATTTAAAATAAATAAGAGATACGATTGATTATTAAATATTAAATATTTTTCATTAAATCAATTATTACTATATATATATTCAAACTGTACACTTGTATTTGATTTGATTAAATTTTATATTAAATTTTGTTAAAATTGTATTACTAGAAAAAATTTATTTAGAGAGCAATCTTTAGCTATCAAATGAAATAGTTGCTAATTGTGACAAAAATAGTCACCAAATTAAATTTTGATTGCTAAATAACTACAAAATATGAATTTAGTGACCAATTATATCAATATAATTAGCTACCAAAGTTTTAGTAGCCTATACCATTGGATTCTAAATTGGTATCTAATTAAGTTAGAGACTAATTTAGAATCTAATGGTGTAAGTCACTAAAACCTTGGTAGCTAATGTTAGATACTAATTATCTTTACTTAATTCATCACTATATTCAATCATTACTTCTATTTTGTAATTATTTAGCAACTAAAATCTAATTTGGTGACTATTTTGATCACAATTAGTAATCATATTTTATTTGGTAACTAAAAATTGATCTCTAGATAGCTTTTTTCTTATAGTATATTTTATATTAATATGAAACCGTTCATTACGAGAATAATTATTTAATTTGTTTAAGTTAGTAAATAAGAACTTAAGAATCATATTTGTTATATGAGTTATAAAAGTTAAATTTAACTTGAACTTGTTTAAGTTAATAAATAAGAAATTAAGAAATCATATTTGTTTTATGAATTATAAAAGTTAAATTTAACTTGAATAATTTATTGATTTAAATATATTTTTAATATTTCAATTTGATATAATCTTTTAATTCTTAACTTCTTTTTTATAGAAATTAGTTCTGTTTTTAAAATACAATTGTTTTTCGAACAAACTCTCTTTAAGAAGCCATTATTTGTCCTAACTAAAATATATTGTCCTACGTCTCTTACTTCTCAAATAACAATTCTACTTCTGATTTCTTATTTTTCCAATTTTATTCTCCCTCCTCAAACCGCTCACCCTTTCTTGTTCCCCAAACCCACTCACTCGTTCTACTCTGCCGAACCAACTCACTCATCTTTGTCACTCCCTCCGATTTGTGTTCATTCTACTCCCAATATATACCATTCTTGAAACTCAATCACATGATTCCACTCCTAATTGTAGTCATGCAAACCCTAAAGTTTCAGCTTCTTTATTGCTTCGAGTGCATTGGTAAGTTGTTATTCTTTTATTTGATTTAGGGGTTTCCTTTTTGTTAGACCAAAAAACCTCTAATTGATAAAAGAAACGTGTTTTCCAATTTGATTGGTTATAGTTTCAGTAGCTAAGGAGGTTCTCTTCCTTGGAGAATTGGAAGAAGCGTTTTTTTTTTATTATTATTATTATTATTACGATGATGGTCTCCTTTATCTTCAACGTAATACTGTATTTTTGTTGTTGTTTCATAATTTTTTTATTATTAATTGAAAATTCATGGTACTAGTCATTCTATATTCCAATGTTTTAAAACATCAAAATCATTTGTCTTTAACATAATATTGCATTTGTATTTAAACCAATGAGATTTTGAATCTTTGTTTTTCTGAGATGTTTAATAGAATTCTAAGGATGTGTATCATTCGTGACTCTTATTCATATTATCATAATGCATATTGTATAAAGTTAGTTATTTATGTAAAAAAGTAATAAGTTAGAGTCATACACCTATTTTAACACTGATGTATTGTGTTTAATTCATACGTAGAACTCAAATGATAAGAGAATTGCATAGTCTATGTTTCTAAGATGGCTCTCAAGATAATCAATTTTGATTTTGTCACGATATATAGCTTAATAAGAGAAACAAAGTCATTGATTTCTTGTTTGTAAAACATGTTTCGTTATCAATACCTAATTGTTTACGCTTACATTTGTTATTATTGATTGCATTTATAATTATTACATTCACACGAGAATATTCAAGTAATTATTTGTTTTACTTGATTAACTATTTTCAAGTTGTCAAGTTTGCCTTCTATATATATTTATATATATTTAACAGGATTTGATAATTGGTTTTGAATTTTGGTTCATCATCATCTACCAATTACGTTTGTCTATTTGAAATGTTGGATACGAGAAATAATAGACTTGTATGACATTATGTACAAGATAAATGGATTAAATTATTGGTATCTTAAACTCATTTGAATGCCTACAAAATTACTTTTAGGATTCACTCTTGTACTTCTGGATCAAATCATTCACAAAAAAAAAAACATTATTTTCTTCGTATGATTTGAAATATTCTACTCTGTCTCATATATTAATTTTATTAATAATTTCACAAAATTTATCTTCACCTCCTTCAGTGATACATATGTGTTCCTTGAACTAGGAAAATGAGTTTGTACTGCATAAATACTTGTTTCAACCATTATTTGTTATGACATAAGGAATGAACTCGCCAAAATAAATTACTACAATGGTCAATTTAATAGCCATATGTAATATTGTGCACACAATTGCAATAAATGTGATTAGAACTTACTTAAGATATGTTTTAACTTAAGTCCAATTAATTAACATATGAACATGAGCTGAGTTCAACTCAGAATCAGTTAAACAATGAGTCAACTCCCTCCTCTATAAAGACCAACTTGTCTAAAAATTTATAACCTTAGCTCATCTCTTTGAGTTTGAAATTTTGTTGCATTCCTAGTATATAGTGTGGTGACAACATGAAACCTTTGAAATAATGAGAACAAAAATACATTGTCTCATGATGTAAGTAAGCTATGTAAGTAAGCCGCACAAATTAATTTTTCAACTTTGACTTTATCTTTTACTAATCCTTTGGAACTACTTATGAATCTATACAAAAGAAAGTCCATGCATTGTTATAATAATAATTATTATCATTATTATTGTTAATATATTATTATTATTATCTTTATTATTGTTGTTATTATAATTAGTATTGTCATCATTATTATTATCTAAATTATTATTATTATTATTATTATTATTATCATAATAATAATGCTAATACCTCATATGTGGTGATTGACTCTAATAATATTTTATTTCAACTGATTTGATATCAAAACACAATGTAAAGGTTAAATGATCTTAAATATGAATTTCTTACGAAGGTCTTTATATGATCTTTCTAGGCTGAGCTTAAAATTTGAAGTCATTTTTTCACGATTTGTTATAGGTCAAATTTTGTGACCTTTAACCAAATGAGGTCATAACATTATCATTACTTATCCGAAAAGGATATAAATCTCCATGAGATGTTTTTAGGTAATGATGAGTAATTTAACCCAATTGTAATTGATTGATTGAATCAAGTAATTTGAGCTTAGCTGTTATTAAACTTTAATCAAAGATTTCACTTCAGCTACTATCATTAAATTGTAAAGTATCACATTCTTCAATGTTTTGACATTTTTGGATAATCTTACATGCTTAGGCTAACTCGAAAGTAAAGTTATTCTGTGTGGTACTATTACTAGAAAGAGCCTTAATCGAGTATGAGGCTACTTTGAGATTTTGAGTGTAACATTCCTGGGCTACTTTTGGATTAGTCTTCACTGTAATGATTGTGTCATTCTCATTGTAACGATTGTGTCATTCTCAACAGGGAACTTCATAATCATTTGTGGTGTTGAAACAATGGCCTCAAGCTTATTAAGCCTTCAAATAAAAACATTGTAAGATGTTTTCAGCATCCATCAAAATATTCCGAATTGTCAATGTTTGATAACACGAGTTGGAAATAAATGTTGTCAACAAACTAATCTAACTCCTTACGTAGATTCGTTTGTTGATGAACCCGATAAAGGATCTAAGTAAGACTTGATAATTTCAACAAAAGATACATATATGTGAATAATTATCTATTAATAAATTCAAAAATTCTTATAATTTATATTATGTCTATTTTATTTGTATTTTATTTTCCTATGTATTTTACTCCTTACAATTTTTTTAGAATAAATTATATCAACTTGAAAACTTCAGATTGAATATAATATTTTAAAATATTTTTACAAATAGTATTAAACAAAAATTTTATACTATGATAGTGGAAAATTTATACAATTTTATGAATAAATACATATCCGTGAATAATTATTATTATTTGGTGATAAATTAAAAATTCGTGTAATTTATATTATATCTATTTTATTTATATTTTATTTTCCTATATATTTTACTCCTTACAATATTAATAAAAAATTTATACTATCATAGCTGAAAATTTATTCTATTTTACCGAGATATATATATATATATATAATATGCGTTCATAAATTTAAAAATTCTTCTAATTTATATTATATTTATTTTGTTTGTATTTTATTTTCCTTTGTAATTTACTCCTTATAATTTTTTAAAATAAATTAAATCGCCTTGAAAACTTCTAATTGAATAAAATATTTTAAGTTATTTTTACAGACAGTATTAAACAAAAGATTTATACTATGATAATAGAAAATTTATACTAACTTTACCAATATATATATATATCTTGATAAATTAAAAAATTCTTGTAATTTATATTATATCTATTTTATTTATATTTCATTTTTCTATGTTATTTTTTTTAAAATTATGTTAAACATTATTATAAACTTTGACATTTCAGCTAGACTGACACTTCAAAGTTCAACAATTATGTGTCATGACAAGAAACATATTTTTAAAAGGACAAGATACAAAACCATAGGAAGACTAGGTCATACCCATGGTAAGAAAAGATGACAAACATTTCTCAACCAAGCTAAACAAAACGAAACAAGGAAAGTTGATACCTATTACGAAAAAAAAGTCTAATTTAATAACATTAGGTAAAAACATCTTTGAACTCTAACTTATTCTCGAAACCCCGCAAAGCTAGCTTGACAACATAATGGTTTTTTCATGGAATATATGAGAAAATTTGAACTCAATTTCTTTATATATCCTCACACACTTTCTCCATCTCCATCTTAAAAATCAAGGAATAAGATTAAACAAACTAAACACTTAACAAAACAGGGAAGAGTCACACCAAAGCCAAATACATCTAAAGTCTTTGCTCCATACAAACTCAATAGCCAAAATGGACCTTAGCAAATAAAGACTTTTGAACCCCAAGGCACTATAAGAAATACGTTAATTATTAACAAAAAATTACCGAAATAACTTTATCCATCAGTAAAATGTCATTACCTACAAAAAAAAATTATTATTAACTTACAAACAGATTTAATCCGTCAAAAATTACTGATAGATTTACTACTAGAAAAGTTTACCACCAGATTATGTGTCAATAAATCCGTCAGTAAATTAACTGCCAAATTACTAAAAGATTAAATCTGTTAATAAATTGACAGATAACTTAACGACAGATCTAATCGTTAGTAAATAACCCGTCAAGTTAGCGATGGACTTATTTCGTCGATAATAACATAATAATAATAATAATAATATTAACAACAATAACAATATTATAATAATATTAATATATAATAATAATAATAATAATAACAGTAATATAATAATAACAGTAATAATAATATTAATAATAGTTATGATGATTGTAATTGTAATAATAAGTATAATACTAATTGTAACATCATAGAAAACTTCTATGAATGATTTTGGGTTTTGTTGAGCTGTTGATAGGTTTTTGGTTCAAGTCCTCTTTGGTACTTTGGCCAAAACTTCAATCAAATAACCAATGGTAAGTAATAAAAATAATAAAGATATAAATAAAAATTGTAAAAATGATAATAATATAATGATAGTAATAATTTTTTATAATAAAACACTATTCGCTAATTTAGCAACACATAATTCTGGTTTTCTTTTTCTTTTTTCTTTGTAGTGAGGAAAGAGGAGAAGCTACTTATATATTCACTCATGTTACCAAGAAAAATACCTACACATGCTAAACCAGACACCCTCTAGCAGCACCTTCAGTATTGACCTTTACCCAATTGACATGAGGGAATTCCCAAATCACTTGAATAGGAGATATTTCTTGTCGACAACGCGTTGTGATGTTAAAAAAATTCAGATAACAGAAATCAATAATGTCATTGCCCATGTGTTTCCTGGAAGAATTACCCCTCATTCTGATGAAACCTTTAACAATTTGGATAATCGAATAAATAGAAATGTTTTCTTGAAACCTAGCATGATTTCTCATCCTTCATATCATCCAAATAGAGTAAGTAATACACTACAAGAAAAAAGTTATTTAAAGACCAATATTTAGCTACCAAATGAAATTATTGCTAATTGTGACCAAAATAGTCACCAAATTAAATTTTGATTGCTAAATAACTACAAAATAGAAGTAATGATTGAATTTAGTGACCAATTAAGTCAAATAATTGGTATCTAACATTAGATACCAAAGTTTTAGTGACTTATGTCATTAGATTCTAAATTAGTATCTAATTAAGTTAGAGACTAATTTAGAATCTAATGGTATAGGTCATTAAAACCTTGGTAGCTAATGTTAGATACTAATTATTTGACTTAATTGCTCACTAAATTCAATTATTACTTCTATTTTGTAGTTATTTAGCAACCAAAATCTAATTTGATCACTATTTTGGTCATAATTAGTAACCATTTCATTTGGTAGCTAAAAATTGGTCTCTAAACAATCTTTTTCTTATAGTGATAGTAGTCAACCTGATGAGATTAACCAAGGGACCCCCTTGAGTATTTAAAAGACAAGGAGAAAGATCTCAGACACCACTTTCATTCCAACCTTAAGAAAGTTCTTTTTAGCATAAGAAACACTAAAATGACATCATTCCTAACAGAGCACTAGAGATCACTCCAAAAATTAATATTATCACCTTTCCCAATAGTTAGAAAATATGCTTTAAAATAATATCATACCAATCATTAATACCAAGCCAAATAAAAAAAGAAAAGAAAGACCCAATTATTTGATATTTAGATTTAAGAAATCGAACATTCATTAAAAATCTCCGAAGACAATAATTATAAGCGAAATTCCAAAAAAACTTTAGAAGATAAACTTTATTTTTAGTTCTTACAATTTTTTTAAAAATAAATTATATCAACTTGAAAATTTCAGATTGAATAAAATATTTTAAGTTACTTTTACAAACAGTATTAAATAAAAAAAAATTATACTATTTTAATTATATATATATATATATACACTGTTGATAAATTCAAAAATTATTGCAATTTATATTATATTTACTTTATTTGTATTTTATTTTCCTATGTAATTTACTCCTTACAACATTTTAAAAAAATCATATCAACTTGAAAAGTTCAGATTGAATAAAATATTTTAAAATACTTTTACAAAAAGTATTAAAAAATTATACTATGATAGTTGAAAACGTTTTTCTATATAATTTATTTTGAAGTGATGGCTAAAAACGAAAGGATGTTGAAAGTGAAGTTTGCGTGTAACATATTTTAATTAATAATTTGTATTTTATCGGTGACAGACAGATACCAGTTTTTAGTTGACATATTGACATTGTTTACATATTAAAATTTTATACATTAATGGGAGGTGTGGCTGTAATTCAACTTATACCGTCTATTCTTTATATGATGAAAATATCTATGGTGATTTCAGAAAATACAACAGAAGTATGACAATTATAAACATGATTTTTTATATTTTGCATTAGTATCGGTTATGAACTTTTTATATTCTATGCATTTAATTAGTTCTTTTAAAAAGTTAGTCTTACGTTAAAACCTGTTTTATATATATTATAAGTATTATTTTTAAAAAATTATAATATTAATTTTATAAGTCTTTAATTGATTTAATTATTTATTTGATTACATCATAAAAATTTAATAAATAATTTTTTCATTAAAATTATATACCAAATATTATTTTTAAAATTAAATAACCATTATGTAAATCTTGTCAAACAGAACTTACTATATTTTTACATTATAATAACATCGTCTAAAATATATAGCGGATGACCTAAATGTATCAACCACTTTTTCTTACAACAATTATACTTTTGACTTAAATCTATAACTATATTTTAAGGATAAGTATGACCTAAATCTATAACTATATTTTAAATCTAATGTCTAAATGAATTAAATGTTTAAAAACATCGCCTACAATTATAGGGAGCTTAAATGTACATTAACACTTATAAAATATTATCTAATATTAAATTGTTCTTTCCATAATTAAAAAAATTATTGCGTAAAAGAGTGATAACATTTATAAAAGTATGGTCTAAATTCATGACAAGATTTAAAATTTCTAACCTAGCAATACTTAAAATATGTTTTTTATGCATTATGGGCAAAACTCTAGCCTAATTGTTGTCACACATTGTGGCTTATTGTAATCTTTTAAGATAAACTATGATCTTAAAAAAGATGTTGCCTTATAAGTTAAATTCACGACGGAAATGTTGTAAAAGTATAGGTTACATTTTTTTTTTAACTCAGATGATGTTTTAAAGTTCTTGTCTAATTACAATTTTGTCGTAGAGTAAAAAAAAATTAAAATATATACGAATAGAAAGTAACCATAAAGCTAAGGATTAAACTATCAATATGTCAACTACCTAGTTAACAAAACATTAGTCATATATAGAATATAAAAGAACCAGGTAGGGGTCGGACAAGTGAGGAGGAACAAGAGTAGAAGGAAAAGTGTAATTACATGAAAAGAAAGGCACGAGATTAAAATTATCATATGATTATTTATCGTTATTATTTAATCGTTATTAAAAGTATCATATGATTATCCAAATAATTATAGTTATATGATACTTTTAACGAGGTTAAAAAATATTTATTGTTAAAAGGTTTAATTTATTTACAATATTGTTATTATATTTTTTCAATACCAACCTTCTATAACCGTCATCGAAAGATATTGTTCAAGTTAATATAATTTAGTGTTTTTCTTCAAACATCCATGTGAAAAGTTTTTCCTCTTATCCATTTTCATCCCCTTTTCTTCACACATCCACTAACTAAACCATCATCGTCCTCTATTTCTTTACCTATCCATTTTTATCTTTCACTAATGCAGAAATCATTAAATTTACATAATTAATATGACATAATTTATGATGTAAAATTAGAAGCAATGATAATTTTGTACCTACATGTAGATAATACATCACTTATATTAGGAATTGATTTAGTGTGTACTTTTTACCTGTTAAAAAAAATTAGTGTAGAATGTCTTTTTGTAAATAATATCAGCTGTTTTTGTAATCGATATAGAAATTAGATACTAGATTTGATGTAGTTTTTATTTTCTACATCAATTACAAGGATAATCAATGTAGAATATTTTTTATTAGTCTACTTGTGTCTTTCCACTTAGTTCTTCATTACAACCTTACATTAAGAACTCTTCTCACTTTTCTCCTCAACTTATGAATCATTTGCTTGTTGTTAACGGTCAATCGTCAACTTCTTCCACCCAAGTGTTGTTGGATGCTACCTCTTTCATTAGCCTCAAACACCATTGATGTAAGCATTGTTTGCTGAAATCAAAATAATTTTAAATCACCACTAAAATGTAAGTTATGTTAACCAAATCTATATTCTATTAATGGAAGACAATTTTTCTATCATGACATTTCTTATTCGAATTGCATTAACAAATACATCTAGCTTGGTTGTAAGCTTGTCAAAATTGTGCATCCATGACATCAACCATCGAGACTTTTCTTTTTGAACCTTGCGATGATCACATACCACTAGATGATGCAAATGGCGTAGATTGAGTCAGACTTGAGCTATATGAATTCGCCCGTGGTGGTGATGGAGGAGCTTGTTGAGGTGAAACATCAAATGCAGGTTCCTCCAGGATGTATTTCATGTTATCATCATTAAGGTCCACAGTGAAACTTTGTTTATGGATGTGGCATCGAACTTGTCAGGTTGTCCTTACTCCATAGTCTGTGGCATGATCAACTTCCCAAAGTTTCTCCATTAAGTCGTAGTGCCTAATGGGATTAATCCTCCATTTAGTGGTGTGGGGTTTTGTTTGAAAATAAACATGTTCAAGTACATTACGATCTCCTTAGATCTCCTTAATTGTAAATGATGGAAGTATTTATTGAAGTTGCATACATTACCTTGATCAAGTAATCCCAAACTTCATTTTCAGTCTCAAAATGTTTTATTGATTTGTTCCAAGCAAATCCACTAAGTCCACTAAACAAATCATGGACCTCGCATCTATCTTTGAGACTCTTTTGGCTATTTTTTACATTATTTTTTTATATCCTCACCAATCCAGACTGGTGGAGAGTGTCAACAATGTTACTGTAGGCTTGGGTCATCTATTAACCCTGTTCCCCAATTGTGTCTCATCCATCATAGTTGATAGAAGTTGTTGGTCCATCTCTATAATCCATTTCGTGAACTCATAGGTACCTACGGATGACAAGACATATATAATCGGTTAAGCAAGTATTTAGTTATGAAGTCAATATAAAAACAACAAAAGCTTTCATTTAGAATACAAGTTATTATATAATCTTAATTGTTTTCATAATCTCTCCACATTTCATTAGTTATAGTGTCTCTAATGTGTGAGTCTAGCCTATAAGCATCCTTATGAACTTGGGAGAGTGAGGTATATACATCTTGTTTCATGAACTCTTGATTAACTTCATCAACTAACGAGTCTTATTTCATCAACTAACGATTAACTTCATCAACTAACGAGTGATCATTGTCAACCCCACAAAGAAAACTGTGAAGAATACAACACGTTAAAACTATTTGTCATTGTCTTAAACGAGTAATAGGGTTTGGTTCCACTAGTTATAATCGAAAATAATTTTTTCAATACACCAAATGTTCGTTCAATTACATTTCTAAGTGATGAATGACAATGATTAAATTACTCTCAGAGATTTTATGGACCCCTTTGGGAGTACTCTTTCAAATTATACTAACATCGCGATACAATATTATTGTTTGTGGCTTTAACACAAGTTTGACATTCCCAAGATAGTATTTTCCTATAATCATGAATTTATATTGATTAGCAGTAAGTATTAACTTACCACTTAACATAAAGTACACAAAACAATTTCAACAAACCTTTAGGTGTGACCAATAAACCCTTTTGTATAAGTGCATTCTTCAATATTCTTGAATCATTTAAGAATTATCCCTCCAACATCAAAATTGCATTCAACATATTAAGAAAGTGATGAGAAACCATTTCCCCAAACTGATAAAAAAAGAATGAAACATTTCGATTCTTGATATTATGTCCAATAATGTGAGAAATTTAGCAACTTGTTCCTCCATTTTTGACCGAAATGCATCCTTTATGCAGTTTCCCTTAATTGTTGACATAAATTAGTGAATTCTTTCGGTCGCATGTAAATAATGTCCCAACATTGTTTAGTGTGCACCAAGTATAACATCAACTCCTATCGACGACATTCTTTTTTAGGTGTGAACTCCCTAAAGTTGTTTGTCATAGCGCTTGATATACGCAACATGTACACAATTGTATTTGTTGTTGTAGGTGTGAAATTAAATTCAAGTCTACACCAACAACATCATTATCCATGTGATCTGTCTCATCCATCTCTCTATTATCAAAATACACATATCAAGGTTATGTTCCATCTCAAAAATGTCCTCCACATATACAACGACAAACTTTAATATGTTATAGTTAATTAAGTTTTATGAAAAATTTAAATTAATTTAGATGTACACATAAAATTAATTATTTCCAATTTTATTATGATGAGTTGAATATATGTCCACTCATTGGTCGCATAGAATCCAAATCTTCCATGATACACTCAAAAAGTAAGTGTTGTACAGATTCCTCACAACTTTCACCCATGACATATTGATAACTTTTCACATTTACCACTTTTTTAGCTAAATTATTCCTTATTGGTACTTTGTTTATCATAAATTTCCATACAAAATGTGAGGATATTTATTAATTAAAAATATGAAATAAAAATAAAGAGAATATATGAAACTTGAACTCATATTTATTAATTGTATATTTTGAACTTTACAAATCCTCATATTAACATAACATTGTTTTTCACTCTAATGAAATCCAAACTCCTTATACATTTAATTAATTACAAATAATTGCAAAAAATGGATTCTTACTTAGTGATGATAAAAAAATATTTTTTTATTAGCAATAAAAATTGAATAAATGGAAACACTTAAAGGGGTACTTCAACCCTTATATAAAAAAGTGAGAAAATCCATAACAAAGATGCCATTACAAAAATCAACCATACTTAATCTATGAATAGCTTTGTACTCTACAAACAGTCTTGGAAATTCAGGTACCGACACCCAATAGTGTAAGCCCACCACCTGAAAACCATAGATTTGTCTTCACTTTCACAAAATAATAGTGCATCTAGCATTTTCCATTTTCTCCAAAAGTTTAAAAAGCTAAATCCTTGCAAAGACAACAGTTCTCCCACAAATCCTTTTTATACATCTACAAAGTTGATTTGAAAACAATCTAGGCTTTAAGCCTGATACATATTAGACTAGACCGTGAGATCCGTCCCTGCAACAACTTGATACCATGCATATACTTATTTAACAGACAATAAACACAACCTAGGATTCAGACACCAGTCTGAATAGGAGAAACCTATCCTCCATACTTCCTTTCGATCCAATTCCAAATTTTAATCTGTGTAGTGGCAAATATTTCCTCTGCATAAAAAATTTTATTTCTAAAGATGACATTATTCCTAACGTTCCACATGTTCCAAACCAAACATATCCAAACTATTCTCCATACAGAGTTACAATTAGCAATAAAGAAAGGAATTTCAAAACCAAGAAAATGATCCTTTGGCTGAGAATGAAGGACATATTGAACACCAATCCAAAAATTACATAAATACCATACTTTGCTTACCTTTTGGCATGTTAATAATAAATGGCTAATGGTCTCCTCATGATTATGGCAAAAGACACACCTACTATTAATATATGCAATGCCTAACTTTAACCAATTATCAGTTGTTGGTAACTTATCCAACAGAACCCGCCAAGCATACAACTGCGGTGAAGGTAATGCCTTTGTTGCCTAGAGTTTTTGAAAGTGTGTCACATCATCGCTATCCATTTCATTCCTAATGTTGTTGTAGGCCGATTTAACAGTGCAAGTTCCAATGCCTTCTGTTAACCAAAATCACTTATCCTTTGTATCTTTGTTTAACATGTAAGATTCTAAATCTTGAATGAATTCCTTCAACATTGGTTTTGCCCATTCAAACCAATTCCTCCTCCAATCAAATTTCCATTTCCAAGAGTTTTCAATCCACTCCCCTACCATACTCACTTTAGCTTCCTTTTGACAAGAATTAGCAAACATTCTAGGGTATTTATCTTTTAAAATACCTTGGCCAACCATCTATTATCCCAAAACAAAATCCTTTCTCCCAAACCAAGTGCCTACTTTTAATTTTTGTCAAATCACCTTCCTTCCAAACCTACCCCACACATTTTTCTAAGATCTTTCCACCAACTTGATTTATATGATTTATTAATGTACCCATCCAAGACTCTCAAAGATCCATATTTGGATTCCAATATCTCTTTCCATGATCCTTTTTCTTCTGCTCCTAACCTCCACTTTCAGTTTCCTAGTAGGGCTTTATTAAGGGTTTTTAATTCTATAATTCCCAAACCACCTTCTAACTTAGATTTACAGATGATATCCAATTTAACCCAAGCAATCTTACGATGATCATGTCTCCAACCCCACAAAAAATCTCTTTGTATACAAACAATCTGTTCTCTAACCTCCTTAGGCATTCATTTTAAAAATAGAAAGTAAGACAGTGACATAACTATTAAAATAACTTAATTAAGCAAATCCTACCCGCTAGAGACATGAACTTCTCTTTCCATCTTGACAATCTATTCTTAGTCTTCAAAAAAATGTAAGAAAGAGGTAGAACCAAAATCGATTATGTGTCAACAAGAAAGACAAAATGAAATCAAGAAGATCACCTTCCTCCAAACAAGTGCCTATAATAGATCACATGGTAGCAAGTGTCTATAATAGATCACATGGTTACATCCTAATGTATGGATTCGGTTACACGAAGGAAACCCAAAACACCATAAAAGTAGTACAAAATAAAAAGTGGTCCCTAATTGATTATGGACATGGATAAGCAATTATGCTCTAAAAGGAAGCACATAATCTATTATCATGCAAGGATAATCGATTATGTGCTTTTTTTTTACTGTTATCTAACCTATTATCGATTAGTCAGTGAAATTCAAGACTGTTGTTCCATTAGAAAAACCATGACTTTTTTCATCATATTACCTTCAACACACACCAAGCATTCACACCACAAGCAAAGCATTGCAAACAGGCAGTGGGAGTACCACAATAGCCACTGCAACTCCTTCTTAAAGTAGACCCTACATATATAATTTGGTCATTGATTCACTTTAAATACTACAACATAACAATCAAATTCAATGCGAAGGAAAAAAATAAAATACAGAGGATAATTATAGGACGGGTATAACTGATTATCTAAATGAAATTTGAAGCATAATCAATTATATGAAGACCAATAATAGTTACATGACAAGTTTTTGTTTTTTCATGTTTTTCTTCGGTTTACTTTGTAAATATGTACAGAAATGAGGTTTGTCACACAACAACCCTATGTCAAATGCACCACCACTCCTTCAAATGGACCATAGAATAACTTAGTAGATATCAACCTGTTAACTAATTTCCAGCAAGTATACTAGGTCCACAAGTAATATAATGAGTAAGAGAGTGTCGTATCCTCAAGGAACGGCAATTGTAGATTGACACAATATTAATTGAATTATGAATAAAGATTTAACAACAATTTGTTTTGTAACTGAATATAAAAAGTAACTTAAAACGCAATTAATAAAGAAGAAAAATCAATAATAATAACAACCTTGGGATTGAATAATAATATTCTCCATTCTCATGTACTCTTAACTGAATTCAATATTGTCTTTTCCAATTATCCATCTGCGCAAATAAAAGCCTTTTCAACCTGATTTCTCTAGCATTGAATTTCATAAATTAAAGTATCTAGCTCTATTCCTAGTTACCAGATTAATTTAATTAGCATTAAGATCAGTTGCTATGTGCAGTCATTACTCTATAATTCATTCCTGAATTTATAAATGTAATGCATTAACGTTTGGTTCTAATTCCAAAGAGTGCTTTCCAGTCACAAAGAGAAATTTAAAGTATGACAATTTAATATAAAACGTTAAACAAAGATAAACTGAATAAAACAATATCAAATAAATACCAAGAGTACAATTGAAGTGGAGAATTTACATTCAATCCCAAGAAGAAAAAGATTAGCTACGCATGGTAGCCATGAATATACAACTGAAAAGGAAAAGGGAAATTCTTGACTGCAACAGTGCTTCCAGAGATCTTCCCAGAGATGATGCCCCTTTTGTTCATTCCAGCCTTCCTTTTATAAAAGATCACTGCTGTTTGTTACGAAGTGGTTGTTATTTCACACTTCCCGCTTCAGTGGCGTTGACGCCTTCGTTCGGAACTTCTTTTCTCATTTAAGTGAGTTTTAGCCTAAGCTCCTCCTTTAGCGCAAGCAAGAAGTCACTTAAAATATGTTTTTCTGCCCCTTTCCTTAATTCCAGCGTTCCTTATTCTCTCTTTCTTCGAATTTCACCTAAATCTCAATTGCATTCTCTTTCCATAACCAAAAACGCATTAAATTGAAAAATAACAATAAAATCCCTAACTTAAACAAAATCCCTAAAAATCCTATAATTAAAGCAGAATAAATGCGAAAAAATCCTAACAACTCTATACTTAATTAACCAATTATCAACAGTTATCAAAAGTCTCCCCACTTAGCTTCTTGCTTGTCCCTAAGCAAGACAATCAAAACTTTCCATCTTTCCTCATTCATGTGCTTTCTTAAGCGTTTCTTAATTTCAAACAATTCACCCACAGCTTCATAAATTAGAAATCCCACAATCCAATATTCAAACAACACTTGCAAGTCATGACAGAATTCTCATCTCACACAATTATCACCACTGTTTCCTCAAAGAAAATGACATATTACTTCAATCAAAAGTTGCTACTCATTTATCAAACAAATTCATCCTGCAATTTATAAGTCCGAAGGTCTTTACAAGGTTGTAACATGGCCTAGTTATGAAAAAAATTTGGTTTTTCTTGGAACACAAAACATACAAATAGTTTCAAAAACTATGGATACAACTTGAATTTAAATTTTGGAGAACTAATTGGACTATGAATTCTTCATCACTTTTTCACCACTTTTATTTTCCAGCTGACTTTATCATTCAACTTTGCTTAAGCTAAAATAGTAGCTCATGCTTCCCACTGTGTACCCCTTTTTCAACTATATATATATATATATATATTTTTTTTTT
>Ga0209700_104854_pt1 | contig 23559 bp, 18 predicted proteins | sample SiratroredBW_FD_187528 | JGI IMG/M metagenome (GOLD analysis project Ga0209700, IMG submission 187528) | Root nodule microbial communities of legume samples collected from California, USA - Siratro red BW (SPAdes) (version 2) | ecosystem: Host-associated > Plants > Roots > Nodule | place: USA...
AATTACTGGGTTTGTAATTGAGTTGGTGCAGTGGGTTCTGCACTGGTCTCGCATCTGCTGAAGGGTTCAGTAGAGGGTGAGTGCTGCTGGGAGCAGTGTTGCTTGCGGACTGCAAGTGTTGTGGTGTAGTGGGATTCTACACTGGTTACACACAAGTTGAGGGGTTCAGTGAGGTGTGGGTTTACTGCTGGGAGCAGTTTGTAACTTGTTGGGAGCAAGGGTTGTAAACTGATCTTGTGATCTGTTTTAGTGGAAATCTTTGCTAGTTTGCAAAGGACTGAACGTAGCACTTGTGGAAGGGTGAACCAGGATAAAAATTCTGTGTTCTTGCTTTTCTCCCTACTCTTTTTGATTGCTTTTATTCACTGCTGCCATTTTTAAAATTAACTGGATTAAAATCAGTTCATTCTGTTATTCATACTCTGAACATCTATTTGCATAATCAACTGTGATTCTAGATTGTGTTTAATCTACTGGAGTGTGTTTAAACATCTTAAATCTGGGTTAAATCATTTTCACACTGCAAACTGTTTTCTGGGTTTAACTGAATTCTGGGTTTAACTCTGATATATTCCGCTGTGCACAATCGATTGTTTACCTGACAGTTCAGAATTACATAGTCAATCGATTGAATAAAAAAGTTTTATTCTCTACTTGAAGAATAAATCAGATTTGAGAAAAGTTTTCAAAGTTCAATTCACCCTCCTTCTTGAACTCGGTCTAAACCTTATTTTACAAAATAGTAAACGATGAAATTCTGAAAGTGTTTTGTATTTCAAATATTTATATTTTTCTTAATTAAAATTCAAGAATTTCCATAATTCTCTGATAAAATCTATAATCCGTATAATAAAGCACTACAAAAATGTTTAAATTTTTTTGACAAGTTTGGATAGGTGAAATAGGAAAAAAAAGGTGTCAAAAATGCTAAAAAAATGAAATAGTAAACGATGAAATTTATGAAGAATTTTAGATTTAAAATGTCTATATTTGTTTAAGAAAAATATTCCATGATTTTCTAAAATTCTTTGATAAAATCTCTAATCCATAAAATCAAAGAACATAAAATTTTCCAAATTTTTTTGCCAAGTACAGATAGACGAAATTGAAAAGAAAATGTCACAAATAATAAAAGAATAAAAAAAATAAAGAGTCAATCACGGAATCTTGAAAAAAAAAATGATTTCAGGTATCTATATTTTTTAAAAGAAGTTCTAGAAATTTTCAGAATTTATTGGTAAAATCTCTAATCCTTCCAATAAAACAGTACAAAAACTTCCATATTTTTTTGACAAGTTTGGATAGGTAAAATAGAAAAAAAAAATGTCAAAAAATGCTAAAAAAAATAAAAAAGAAATAGTAAATGATGGAATTTTGGTGAAATTTTGGATTTCAAATATCTCATATTTAAAAAAAAAAACCATAGTTTTGCATAATTCCTAGATAAAATATCGGATCCATACAATAAAACAACACAAAAGTTTTAAGAAATTTTTGACAACTATAGACAAGTAAAATAGAAAAAAAGATGTCAAAAATACTAAAAAATCAAAAAGCAAATAGTAAACGATGGAATTCTGAAAATGTTTTGTATTTCAAATATCTCTATTTTTCTTAATTAAAATTCAATAATTTTCCAAAATTCTCTAATAAAATCTATAATCCGTAGAATAAAGGACCACAAAAATGTTTAGAATTTTTTGGCAAGTTTGGATAGCTGAAATAGGAAAAAAAGATGTCAAAAATGCTAAAAAAATAAAAAAACAAATAGTAAATAATGGAATTTATGAGGAATTTTGGATATCAAATGCCTATTTTTTTATACAAAAATATTTTATTATTTTCTAAAATTGTTTGATAAAATCGCTAATCCATAAAATAAAAGAACATGAAAATTTCCAAAATTGTTTAACAAGTACAAATAGATGAAATACAAAAGAAAATGTCAGAAAGAATAAAAAAATAAAAAACAAATAGTAAACAGCAGAATTGGGGGAAATTTTTTTTTCACATATCTGTATTTTTTTAAAAAAAACTTCTAGAAATTTCTAGAATTCGTTGATAAAATCTCTAATCCTTCCAATAAAACACAACAAAAAAATTCTATTATTTTTTGTCAAGTTTGGATAGGTGAAATAGAAAAAGAAAAGATGTCAAAAACGCTAAAAAACTAGTAAACGATGGAATTTTGATGAAATTTTAGATTTCAAATATCTCAATTTTTTTGAAAAAAAAAAACCCATAGTTTTGCATAATTCTTTGATAAAATCTCAAATCCATACAATAAAACAACACAAAAATTGTAAGAATTTTTTGCAACTATAAACAAGTAAATTAGAAAAAAATATGTCAGAAATACTAAAACACCAAAAAGCAAATAGTAAACGATGAAATTCTAAAAATGTTTTATACTTCAAATATCTTTATTTTTCTTAATAAAAATTCAAGAATTTTCCAGAATTCACTTATAAAATCTATATTCCGTATAATAAACCACCACAAAAAGTGTTTGGAATTTGTTTAATAGGTTTGGATAGGTGAAATAGGAAAAAAAAGATGTAAAAAATGTTAAAAAAATATAAAAAAAAACAAATTGTAAACGATGGAATTTATGAAGAATTTTGGATTTCAAATATCTATATTTTTTTAGAAAAATGTTCCATTATTTTCTAGAATTCTTTGATGAAATCTCTAATCCATAAAATAAAAGAACATAAAAATTTCCAGTATTTTTTGAGAGGTACAGATAGACGAAATTGGAAAGAAAAAAATGTTCAAAATAATAAAAAATAAAAAAGTAAATTGTAAAATGCGAAATTTTGAAAAAAAAAATTATTTTACATATCTATATTTTTTTAAAAGAACCACTAGAAATTTCCATAGTTTGTTGATAAAATCTCTAATCCTTCCAATAAAACAATACAAAAAATTCCATAATTTTTTGACAAGTTTGGATAGGTGAAATAGAGAAAAAAAAGAAGTCGAAAATGCTAAAAAAATAAAAAAGAAATAGTAAACGATGGAATTTTGGTAAAATTTTGGATTTCAAAAACCATAGTTTTGCAAAATTCTTTGATAAAATCTCGGATCCATACAATAAAACAACACAAAAATTTAAAGAATTTTTTGACAACTATAAATAAGTAGAATAGAAAAAAAGATGTCAGAAACACTAAAAAACCAAAAAACAAATAGTAAATGATGGAATTCAAAAAATGTTTTGTATTTCAAATATCTCTATTTTTCTTCATAAAAATTTAAAAATTTTCCAAAATTGTCTTATAAAATCTATAATCTGTATAATAAAGGACTACAAAAATGTTTAGAATATTTTGACAAGTTTGGATAGGTGAAATAGAAAAAAAAAGATGTCAAAAATGCTAAAAAATAAAAAAAAATAGTAAACAGTGGAATTTATGAAGAATTTCGGATTTCAAATGTTTACATTTTTTTAGACAAATGTTCCATGATTTTCTAAAATTCTTTGATAAAATCTCTAATCCATAAAATAAAAGAACATAAATTTTTCCAGAATTTTTTGACAAGTACAGATAGACGAAATTGAAAAGAAAATGTCAAGAAAAAAAAAACAGTAAACCGAGAAATTTTCAAAAAAAAATTATTTCGCATATCTATGTTTTTTCAAAAGAACTTTTAGAAATTTTCAGAATTCGTTGATAAAATCTCTAATGCTTCTAATAAAACACTACAAATAACAACATAGTTTTTTGACAAGTTTGGATAGGTGAAATAAAAAAAAATGCCAAAAATGCTAAAAAAATAAAAATGAAATAGTAAACGATGGAATTTTATTGAAGTTTTGGATTTCAAATATGTCAACTTTTTTTTTGAAAAAAAAAACCATAGTTTTGCAGAATTTTTTGATAAAATCTCAAATTCATACAATAAAACAATACAAAAATTTTAAGAATTTTTTGAAAACCATAGACAGGTAAAATAGAAAAAAAGGTGTCAAAAATACTAAGAAATTAAAAACCAAATAGTCAATGATGGAATTTTGAAAATATTTTGTATTTAAAATATCTCTATTTTCCTTAATAAAAATTCAAGAATTTTCCAGAATTCATTGATAAGATCTCTAATCTTTCGAATAAAACACTACAAAAAATTCCATAATTTTTTGACAATTTTGGATAGGTGAAATAGGAAAAAAAGATGTCCAAAATGTTAAAAAAAACAAATAGTAAACTATGGAATTTATGAAGAATTTTGGATTTCAAATGTCTATATTTTTTAGAAAAATAATCCATGATTTTCCAAAATTCTTTGATAAAATCTCTAATCCATAAAATAAAAAAACATAAAAATTTGTAGAATTTTTTGACATGTACAGATACACGAAATTGAAAAGAAAATGTAAAAAAAAAAACAATAATGAACCAAGGAATTTTGAAAAAAACAATTTCTTTCACATTTCTATATTTTTTTAAAAGAACTTTTAGATATTTCCAGAATTCGTTGATAAACTCTCTAACCCTTCGAATAAAACAATACAAAAAATTCCATAATTCTTGGACAAGTTTGGATAGGTGAAATGAAAAAAAAATACCAAAAATGCTAAAAAAGTATAAAAAAGAAATAGTAAACGATGGAATTTTGTTGAAATTTTGGATTTCAAATATCTCAATTTTTTTGAAAAAAAAAACCATAGTTTAGCATGTTAGCACCAAGGCTAAGCATGTGATTTGATGAAGTCAATATTGTGAGCACCAAGGCTTAGCATGTGAAGCTGATGAAGACTGCCTCATGAAGAATCTGTTGGAACCAACCTGAACCAGAATTGTTCATGTGAAGACTTTGTGCCAACATGAAGATGGTTGGGTGATTAGGTCTTGGTCCTTAGTTGGATTTGTGTGTTGGTGATTTGCTTAGTCCTTAATCACTAGTGGCATGGTTCATCACTTCTGAGGTGCTAAAAAGATTCACAAATATTTTTATTAAAATTGTTTTTAACAAAAATAACCCAAACTGTTTTTGCTAGAAAAAGGTTTTTCAATCAATTGAATTTCTAAAACAATCGATTGAATGTAACAGTTATTTCTGTTACAACTAAAATACAGTTATTCTGTTACAACTGAAATACAGTTATTTCTGTTACAACTGAAATACAGTTATTTCTGTTACAACTGAAACCATTGACTGGGTCAAACTAACGGTCAAATTCAATCGATTGAATGGTTTGTTCAATTAATTGAATTATGACAGCTAAGGTATTTTTAAAACTGATTTGGGTATTTAAAGGAATGAGCACTATCATTTTCAGTAATCAAAAACTTTCGAAAAGCATTCCTTGAGATTTTCTAAAAGAGATATTGCCCCTTTTGTGCGATCATCATTTTGGCAAAGCTTTTCAAATCAAGAAACCTCCAAGAACGTGAATCTTGAAAGCATCCTTGAAGTAAGGTTCTTGCTACTTTGGTTCTAGACCAAAGCTAAGTCTTCTACACCTGATCTTCATTCTTTGTAATCTGTTTTGTGTAGAAGTACTCTGTAATCTTTTCTGATCCTGTTGATCTGTAATAGGTTTGTTGTTTTCAATTACTGGGTTTGTAATTGAGTTGGTGCAGTGGGTTTCTGCACTAGTCTCGCATCTGCTGAGGGGTTCAGTAGAGAGTGAGTGCTGCGGGGAGCACTGTTGCTTGCAGATTGCAAGTGTTGTGGTGCAGTGGGTTTCTGCACTGGTTACACACTAGCTGAGGGGTTCAGTGAGGTGTGGGTTTACTGCTAGGAGCAGTTTGTAACTTGCTGGGAGCAAGGGTTGTAAATTGATCTTGTGATCTACTTAGTGGAAATCTTTGCTAATTTGCAAAGGACTGGACGTAGCCCTTGTGGAAGGGTGAACCAGGATAAAAATTCTGTGTTCTTGCTTTCCTCCCTACTCTTCTTGATTTATTTTATTCAACTGCTGCCATCATTTAAATTGACTGGATCAAAATCTGATCATATAATTGAATATATTCTGAACGTCTATTTTTCAAATATCTGAATCAACTGTGTTTCTGGATTGATTTTAATCTACTGGATTGCGTTTATTGAATCTGGGTTAAAACATTTCTACACTCAAACTGTTTTTTTCTGGGTATATATTCAATAATTTCCGTTGTGCACAATTGATTGTTTGTTGGACAATCCAAATTTACACGAGTTAATTGATTGAATTAAGAATTTTCATTCTCTACTTTAAGAACAAATCAGATTTGCGAAAAGATTTTGAAAGTTCAATTCACCCTCCCTCTTGAACTCGGTCTAAACCTTATTTTACATTGTAGAATTTTTTTATAAAATCTCGGATCCATACAATAAAACAACACAAAAAGTTTAAGAATTTTTTGAAAACCATAGACAGGTGAAATAGAAAAAAAAGATGTCAAAAATACTAAAAAAATAAGAAAGCAAATAATAAGCGATGGAATTCTGAAAATGTTTTGTATTTAAAGTTTCTCTATTTTTTCTTAATAAAAATTCAAGAATATTTCACAATTCTCTAATAAAATCTATAATCCGTATAATAAAGCACGACAAAAATGTTTAGAATTTTTTGACAACTTTAGATAGGTGAAATAGGAAAAAAAGATGCCCAAAATGCTAAAAAAAACATATAGTAAATGATGAAATTTATGAAGAATTTTGGATTTCAAATGTCTATATTTTTTAGAAAAATATTTCAAGATTTTCCAAAATTCTTTGATGAAATCTCTAATCCATAAAATAAAAAAACAGAAAAACTTCTAAATTTTTTTCACAAGTACAATAGACGAAATTGAAAAGAAAATTTCAAAAATAATAAAAAAACAAATAGCAAACTATGGAATTTGGAAAAAAAAAGTATTTCACATTTCTATATTTTTTTCAAACAACTTTTAGAAATTTCCAGAATTCGTTGATAAAATCTCTAACCATTCCAATAAAACACTAGAAAAATATCCATAATTTTTGGACAAGTTTGGATAGGTGAAATAGAAAAAAAAATGCTAAAATACTAAAAAAATAAAAAAGAAATAGTAAACGTTGGAATTTTGTTGAAATTTTGCATTTCGAATATCTCATTCTTTTTAACAAAAAAACATAGTTTTGCAGAATTTTTTGATAAAATCTCGGATCCATACAATAAAACAACACAAAAATTTTAAGAATTTTTTGAAAACCATAGAGAGGTAAAAGATGTCAAAAATACTAACAAATTAAAAGAAACAAATAGTAAACGATGGAATTCTGAAAATGTTTTGTGTTTAAATTATCCCTATTTTTTTTAATAAAAATCCGAGAATTTTCAAGAATTCCCTGAAAAAATCTATAATCCGTACAATAAAGCACCACAAAAATGTTTAGAATTTTTGGACAAGTTTGGATAGGTGAAGTAGGAAAAAAAGATGTCCAAAATGCTAAAAAAACAAATAGTAAACGATGGAATTTAAGAAGAATTTTGGATTTCAAATGTCTATATTTTTTAGAAAAATATTCCATGATTTTCCAAAATTCTTTAATAAAATCTCTAATCCATAAATTAAAACAACATAAAAATTTCCTGAATTTTTTTGACAAGTACAGATAGACGAAATTGAAAACAAAATGTCAAAAATAATAAAAAAATAACAAAAACCAAATAGTAAACTGCTGAATTTTGAAAAAAAAAATATTTCACATATTTATATTTTTTTTAAAAGAACTTTTAGAATTTTCCAGAAATCGTTGGTAGAATCTCTAACCCTTCCAACAAAACACTACAAAAAATTCCATAATTTTCTAACAAGTTTGGATAGGTGAAATAGAAAAAAAAAATGCAAAAAATACTAAAAAAAATAAAAAAGAAGAAGTAAACGATTGAATTTTGTTGAAATTTTGGATTTCAAATAGCTCAGTTTTTTTTGAAAAAAAACCCATGGTTTTGCAGAATTTTTTGATAAAATCTCGGATACATACAAACAACCCAAAAATTTTAAATTTTTTTTGAAAACCATAGAGGTAAAATAGAAAAAAAGATGTCAAAATACTAAAAAATTAAAAAGCAAACAGTAAACGATGGAATTCTGAAAATGTTTTGGATTTAAAGTATCTCTATTTTTCTTAAAGAACTTTCCATAATTCTAAGATAAAATCTATAGTCCGTATAATAAAGCACCACAAAAATGTTTAGAATTTTTGGACAACTTTGGATAGGTGAAGTAGGAAAAAAAGATGTACAAAATGCTAAAAAAAAAACAATTAGTAAACGATGGAATTTATGAAGAATTTTGGATTTCAAATGTCTATAATTTTTAGAAAAATATTCCATGATTTTCCAAAATTCTTTGATAAAATCTCTAATCCATAAATTAAAACAACATAAAAGTTTCCTGAATTTTTTGACAAGTACAGATAGACGAAATTGAAAACAAAATGTCAAAAATAAAAAAAAAACAAATAGTAAACTGCCGAATTTTGAAAAAAAAAAATATTTCACATATTTATATTCTTTTTAAAAGAACTTTTAGAATTTTCCAGAAATCATTGGTAGAATCTCTATCCCTTCCAACAAAATACTACAAAAAATTTCATAATTTTCTGACAAGTTTGGATAGGTGAAATAGAAAAAAAAATGCCAAAAATGCTAAAAAAATAAAAAAGAAGTAGTAAACGATTGAATTTTGTTGAAATTTTGGATTTCAAATAGCTCAATTTTTTTTGCAGAATTTTTTGATAAAATCTCGGATACATACAAACAACCCAAAAATTTTAAAATTTTTTTGAAAACCATAGAGAGGTAAAATAGAAAAAAAGATGACAAAATACTAAAACATTAAAAAGCAAACAGTAAACGATGGAATTCTGAAAATGTTTTGGATTTAAAGTATCTCTATTTTTCTTAAAGAACATTCCATAATTCTAAGATAAAATCTATAATCCGTATAATAAAGCACCACAAAAATGTTTAGAATTTTTGGACAACTTTGGATAGGTGAAGTAGGAAAAAAAGATGTACAAAATGCTAAAAAAAACAATTAGTAAACGATGGAATTTATGAAGAATTTTGGAATTCAAATGGCTATATTTTTTAGAAAAATATTCTATGATTTTCCAAAATTCTTTGATAAATCTGTAATTCATAAAATAAAAAAACATAAAAGTTTCTAGAATTTTTTGACAAGTACATATAGACAAAATTGAAAAAAAAAATGTCAAAAAAAAAATAAAAAAAAATAGTAAACCGTAAAATTTTGAAAAAAAATTATTTCATATATCTATATTTTTTTTAAACGAACTTTTAGAAATTTCCAAAATTTGTTGATAAAATCTCTAATCCTTCCAATAAAACACTATAAAAAATCCATAATTTTTTGACAAGTTTGGATAGGTGAGATAGAAAAAAATGCAAAAAATGCTAAAAAAATAAAAAAGAAATAGTAAACGATCTAATTTTGTTAAAATTTTGGATGTCAATTACGTAAAATTTTTTTGGAAAACAAAAACCATAGTTTTGCATAATTTTTTGATAAAATCTCGAATCCATACAATAAAACAACACAAAAATTATAAGAAATTTTTGAAAACCATAGATAGGTAAAATAGAAAAAAAAGATGTCAAAAATACTAAGAAATTAAAAACCAAATAGTAAATGATGGAATTTTGAAAATATTTTGTGTTTAAAATATCTCTATTTTTCTTAAAGAATTTTCTAGATTTCTCAAATAAAATCTATAATCCGTATAATAAAGAACCACAAAAATGTTTAGAATTTTTTGACAAGTTTGGATAGGTGAAATAGGAAAAAAAGATAACCAATATGCTAAAAAAAATAAAAATACAAATAGTAAATGATGGAATTTATGAAGAATTTTGGATTTTAAAATGTCTATATTTTTTAGAAAAAGATTCCATGATTTTCCAAAATTCTTTGATAAAATCTCTAATGCATAAAATAAAAAAACATAAAAATTTCTACAATTTTTTGACAAGTACTGATAGAAAACATTGAAAATTAAATGTCAAAAATGATAAAAAATAAAAAAACAAATAGTAAACCGCAGAATTTTGAAAAAAAAAATTCACATATCTATATTTTTTGTAAAAGAACTTTTAGAATTTTCTAGAAATTGTTGGTAAAATCTCTAACCCTTCCAATAAAACACTACAAAAAATTCCATCATTTTTGGACAAGTTTGGATAAATGAATAGAAAACAAAATGCCAAAAATGCTAAAAAATTATAAAAGCAAATAGTAAACAATGGAATTCTGAAAATGTTTTGTATTAAAAGTATCTCTATATTTTTTAATAAAAATTCAAGAATTTTCCAAAATTCTCTGATAAAATCTATAATCCGTACAATAAAGCACCACAAAATTTTTTTGACAAGTTTGGATAGGTGAAATAGGAAAAGAAAATGTCCAAAATGCTAAAAAAAAATCAAATAATAAACAATGGAATTTATGAAGAATTTTTGATTTCAAATGTCTATATTTTTTAGAAAAATATTTCATGATTTTCCAAAATTCTTTGATAAAATCTCTAATCCATAAAATAAAAAAAATAAAAATTTGAAGAATTTGTTGACAAATATAGATAGACAAAACTGAAAAGAAAATGTCAAAAATAATAAAAAATAAAAAAACAAATAGAAAACCGCGAAATTTAAAAAAAAAGAATCTTTCACATATTTATATTTTTTTAAAAGAAGTTTTAGAAATTTCCAGAAATCGTTCATAAAATCTCGAACCCTTCTATTAAAACACTACAAAGAATTCCATAATTTTTTGACAAGTTTGGATAGGTGAAATAGAAAAAAAATGCCAAAAATGCTAAAAAATTAAAAAGAAATAGAAAACGATGGAATTTTGTTGAAATTTTGGATTTCAAGTATCTCAATTCTTTTTGAGAAAAAAAACAATACTTTTGCATAATTTTTTGATAAAATCTTGGATCCATACAGTAAACAACACAAAAATTTTAAGAATTTTTTGAAAACCATAGAGTTAAAATAGAAAAAAAAGATGTAAAAAAAACTAAAAAATTAAAATAGTAAATCGTAAACGATGGAATTCTGAAAATGTTTTGTATTCAAAGTATCTCTATTTTTTTTAATAAAAATTCAAAAATTTTCCAGAATTCTCTGATAAAATCTATAATCCGTACAATAAAGCACCACAAAAATGTTTAGAATTTTTTCACAAGTTTGGATAGGTGAAATAGGAAAAAAAATATTACCAAAATGCTAAAAAAATAAAAATACAAATAGTAAAGTTATGAAGAATTTTGGTTTTTAAAATGTCTATATTTTTTAGAAAAATATTCCATGATTTTCCAAAATTCTTTGATAAAATCTCTGTCGCGACCTAAAAATCACAACGGGTATGGCGGTCCAAATAAAAACTAATGAAAAGAAAGAAATGGAGTCGCCACCATAATTTTTTATGAAAAATTATGGAAAAAACCAAAAAAAAATAAAGAATAAGTCTGCGAACTAGAAATGAGTTCGGGAGTCGGTTACGAGTGGGGAAGGTATTAGCACCCCACAGCGCCTGTCTTAAGACAGTACCTTTAATTAAATAATCAAGATCAAATGTAGTTTTTAGAATATTTATTTTTCCCAAAAAAATATAATATATATATAAAAAAACAATCAAAAACAAAATAATAACTTTTAAATTAAAGGACCCGACAAGGATTGACCCTGCTCCTACGTATCAACATCCTTAACGGGTGAAGAATCAGGGAATATGTAGTTCTACCAAATTTGAGTTATTTTGAGAAATTTTGACATTTTATTTTTTTAATTATTATATATTTATTAGTTTGAAAGTTTAACTTCATTTCGGCATATCATAGACACGTTCGGTCTTTTGATAATCCCAAACGAAAATTGAAACTCCTTAAACTAAATTCCGCATAACGCGTGTGGTCATTTAGAACTTAAATCACGAATTGATATTTATTATTATTATTATTTTAAAAAAAAAAGAATCCCACATGACGCGAATGGTCATTTAGGATTTATTAAAACAAACAAAATTTTTTTATGAAGAATATACTTTTTTTTAAAAGAATAATCCAATGTTAAAAGATAAAAGATAAAAAAAAATTAATTAAATTAAGGGTGTTTTAGGAATTAGAGAGAAATATGGTGCAGCTTCAGAAATATGGAGGTGCAAGAAGAAAATTCAGCCAAAATAGCTACAGGGGTATTTTAGGGCTTTCAAGTACTTGTAGGTGCGAATTCTGATTAATGGAGGTGCAGGTAGCAGGCCCAAATCAGCTAGTGGCGAGGGCATTTCAGAAATTTCCAAAAGTCTGGAGGTGCAAGTCAGAATATGTGGGGGTGCAGGGAACAGTTTAGTGGCTTGCGAAATAGGCATTTGAATTTATTTTGGAAGAATGTAACAACAAAATCAAGGTGGCCTAGTTGGTCTAAGGCACCAGTTTCAGGGCATAGGTTCGAATCTTGGCAGTTTACACACCATGGAAGAAATTACATGAGAAATCAAAGGCTCAACAACAACGAAACCAAGCTTAAAATCAAGTCAAGAACCAGTCCCTCTCAAAAACTCCTGGAATCCAGTGCAGTCCACCTCCAGAGCTCCAAAAACTCCTGGAATCTAGTGTAGTCCACCTCCAAAGCTCCATCAGTGGCGAATCTTGTCTTCGCTTTTCTTCTCCTCTGGAGCAAAACCACTTCCTTCTTCTTTTCCCGCTTGCTCCTTCAAAAATGCCCTCCCCCAATTCTGTTTTTTTCTTTTCTTTTTATGCGCCCAATTCAATTCCGTTTTTGCTCCTTCACGTGCCCAATTCCATTCTGTTTTCCGCTTTTCCATGTGCCAAATTCCATTCTGTTTTTTTTCTCCTTCTCACATGTGCCAAATTCCATTCACAAAAACTCTCCACTCCTGGCTTGCCACGTGGCAGACAAAAATTCTCCACTCCTAGCTTGCCACGTGGCAGGAATTTTTTATTTATTATTTTAATTCTTTAATTAGTTTCTTCTTTTTTTTAAAAACAATTAACCTTTAATTCTTTAAAAATTCAATTATTATTATTTTTCTTAAAACATTTCTTTTATTTTACCAAGAAACTTCAATTAATTTAATTTAAAAACAATTTTTTTTTTTTGTGATTAAAGCATCTACAAAAATTGAATAAATTAATTATTAATAAAAAAATTTTATTGGTATATTTTACCTGGATAAAATCGGGTATTAACAATCTCTAATGCATAAAATAAAAAAAACATAAAAATTTCTAGAATTTTTTGACAAGTACTGATAGACGAAATTGAAAATTAATTGTCAAAAATAATAAAACAATAAAAAACAAATAGTAAACCGCAGAATTTTGAAAAAAAAAATTCACATATCTATATTTTTTTAAAAGAACTTTTAGAATTTTCTAGAAATTGTTGGTAAAATCTCTAACCCTTCCAATAAAAAGTACAAAAATTCCATAATTTTTGGACAAGTTTGGATAAGTGAATAGAAAACAAAATGCCAAAAATGCTAAAAAATTATAAAAGCAAATAGTAGACAATGGAATTCTGAATATGTTTTGTATTAAAAGTATCTCTATTTTTTTAATAAAAATTCAAGAATTTTCCAGAATTCTCTGATAAAATCTATAATCCATACAATAAAGCACCATAAAAATGTTTACGGTTTTTTGACAAGTTTGGATAGGTGAAATAGGAAAAGAAGATGTCCAAAATGCTAAAAGAAAAAACAAATAGTAAACGATGGAATTTATGAAGAATTTTGGATTCAAATGTCTATTTTTTTAGAAAAATATTCCATGATTTTCCAAAATTCTTTGATAAAATCTCTAATCTATAAAATAAAAAAAATAAAAATTTCAAGAATTTGTTGACAAATACAGATAGTCGTAATTGAAAAGAAAATGTCAAAAATAACAAAAAATAAAAAACAAATAGAAAACTGCGGAATTTAAAAAAACAATTATTTCACATATTTATACTTTTTTAAAAGAAGTTTTAGAAATTTCCAGAAATCGTTCATAAAATCCCAAACCGCTCTATTAAAACACTACAAAGAATTCCATAATTTTTTGATAAGTTTGGATAGGTGAAACAGAAAAAAAATGCCAAAAATGCTAAAAAAAAAAAGAAATAGTAAACGATGGAATTTTGTTGAAATTTTGGATTTCAAGTATCTCAATTCTTTTTGAGAAAAAAAAACAATACTTTTGCTTAATTTTTTGATAAAATCTCGGATCCATACTGTAAACAACACAAAAATTTTAAGAATTTTTTGAAAACCATAGAGTTAAAATAGAAAAAAAAAAAGATGTCAAAATAACTAAAAAATTAAAAAAGTAAATCGTAAACGATGGAATTCTGAAAATGTTTTGTATTCAAAGTATCTTTATTTTTTTAATAAAAATTCAAGAATTTTCCAGAATTCTCTGATAAAATCTATAATCCGTACAATAAAGCACCACAAAAATGTTTAGAATTTTTTCACAAGTTTGGATAGGTGAAATAGGAAAAAAAATATTACCAAAATGCTAAAAAAATAAAAATACAAATAGTAAACGATGGAATTTTTGAAGAATTTTGGTTTTTAAAATGTCTATATTTTTTAGAAAAAGATTCCATGATTTTCCAAAATTCTTTGATAAAATCTCTAATGCATAAAATAAAAAAACATAAAAATTTCTAGAATTTTTTGACAAGTACCGATAGACGAAATAGAAAATTAAATGTAAAAAATATTAAAAAAATAAAAAAAAAATAGTAAACCGCAGAATTTTGAAAAAAAAAAATCACATATCTATATTTTTTTTACAAGAACTTTTAGAAATTTCTAGAAATTGTTGGTAAAATCTCTAACCCTTCCAATAAAACACTACCAAAAATTCCATAATTTTTGGACAAGTTTTTATAACTGAATAGAAAACAAAATGCCAAAAATGCTTAAAAATTAAAAAAGCAAATAGTAAACGATAGAATTCTGAAAATGTTTTGTATTAAAAGTATCTCTATATTTTTTAATAAAAATTCAAGAATTTTCCAGAATTCTCTGCTAAAATCTATAATCCGTACAATAAAACACCACAAAAATGTTTAGAGTTTTTTGACAAGTTTGGATAGGTGAAATAGGAAAAGAAGATGTCCAAAATGCTAAAGAAATAAATAGTAAACAATGGAATTTTGTTGAAATTTTGGATTTCAAGTATCTCAATTCTTTTTGAGAAAAAAAAAAAACAATACTTTTGCATAATTTTTTGATAAAATCTCGGATCCATACAGTAAACAAAACAAAAATTTTAAGAATTTTTTGAAAACCATAGAGTTAAAATAGAAAAAAAAGATGTCAAAAAAACTAAAAAATTAAAAAAGTAAATCATAAACGATGGAATTCTGAATATGTTTTGTATTCAAAGTATCTCTATTTTTTTTAATAAAAAATCAAGAATTTTCCAGAATTCTCTGATAAAATCTATAATCTGTACAATAAAGCACCACAAAAATGTTTAGAATTTTTTCACAAGTATGGATAGGTGAAATAGGAAAAAAAGATTACCAAAATGCTAAAGAAATAAATAGTAAACGATGGAATTTATGAAGAATTTTGGATTTCAAATGTCTATAATTTTGAGAAAAATATTCCATGATTTTCAAAAATTCTTTGATCAAATCTCTAATCCATAAATTAAAAGAACATAAAAATTTCCAAAATTTTTTTACCAGTACAGATAGACGAAATTGAAAACAAAATGTCAAAAATAATAAAAAAATAAAAAAACAAATAGTAAACTGTTGAATTTTGAAAAAAAAAAATTATTTCACATATTTACATTTTTTTTAAAAGAACTTTTAGAATTTTCCAGAAATCGTTGGTAAAATCTCTAACCCTTCCAACAAAACACTACAAAAAATTCCATAATTTTCTGACAAGTTTGGATAAGTGAAATAGAAAAAAAATGCCAAAAATGCCAAAAAAACATAAAATAAATATTAAACGATTGAATTTTGTTGAAATTTTGGATTTCAAATATTTCAATTTTTTTGAAAAAAAAAACCACGGTTTTGCAAATTTTTTTGATAAAATCTCGGATCCATACAAACAACACAAAAATTTTAAGAATTTTTTGAAAACCATAGAGAGGTAAAATAGAAAAAAAGATGTCAAAATACCAAAAGATTAAAAAGCAAATAGGATGGAATTCTGAAAATGTTTTGTATTTAAAATATCTCTATTTTTCTTAAAGAATTTTGCAAATTTCTCAGATAAAATCTGTAATCTGTATAATAAAGCACCACAAAAATGTTTAGAATTTTTGGATAAGTTTGCATAGGTGAAATAGGAAAAAAAGATGTCCAAAATGATAAAAAATAATAATAATAAACGATGGAATTTATGAAGAATTTTGGATTTCAAATGTCTATATCTTTTAGAAAAATATTCCATGATTTTCCAAAATTCTTTGATAAAAGCTCTAATCCATAAAATAAAAAAACATAAAAATCTCTAAAATTTTTTGACAAGTACAGATAGACGAAATTGAAAAGAAAATGACAAAAATAATAATAAAACAAAAAAATAGTAAACCGCTGAATTTAAACAAAAATTATTTAACATATCTACATATTTTTAAAAGAACTTTTAGAAATTTCCAAAATTTGTTGATAAAATCTCTAATCCTTCCAATAAAACACTACAAAAAAAATCCATAATTTTTTGACAAGTTTGGATAGGTGGTTGCCAGGAGCTATAGATAGTGCACGACGATATGCCTCTTCTGCTTTGATGTAGTAGTCTATTGCTTCATGACAATAGCCATATCTTTCAAAGCACTGTCCACTCTATCTCCGGCATTAATGGCTGCCCAAAACAGCAAAATTGCTTTCTCTGGATCCTTATCCACCAACTGAACATTTTTTGCTCTAACATAAGGAGTGTCACCAACTGGGACCTTATGAGTGATGTGGTAAGACTGAGATTTCATGAGATCATCAGGGAGTGAACCCCCAACTTTCAATCCATTGAGACTGGATGCCACTATCTCTCAAATTGGAATCAGAACTCATTGTTTTGACCAACTCATCAAAATCAAGGCTTTCTCTTTCGGGTGGAAGAAGAAAAAAAAAAGGTTGTTTAATAATGTTGAAACCTTAATTATTGAGCAGAGGAGGCTTACGCTTCGTTTTCAGTCTTCCGCCTCAGTGAAACATTGCAGTATCAGAGTTGGTTTGATTTCAGGGTCTCAGGAAAATGATAGGAGGGAAAGTGATGGTGGAATAAGAGTGTGTGTTTTTATTTATGCAAATGAATGTATGAATGTATGGTGAAAGTAAAAAATAAACAAAAAGAAAGACATACCAGGTGCTTGAAGTTAGTTTTTTTTTTTTCTCTGTACTTTCTCCTTTCTCTTCCTTTTTCTTTTCAGTCTCTGTCTCTGTGTTCCCCAAAATCCTCTGTACCTTTTCTTTTTTTTTCCTTTAATATATCTACCCCTTTTTTATTTGCATTATTATTATTTTTTTTAAATCAAGGTGGTTCAGGGAAGTTATCACTCTTCGACCCATTCCTCTTGTTATATATATATATATATATTTTAAATTAATATTAAAGATGAATCTACCCAGGAATGAGACTTAATCCATTTTCCAACGGTCATAATTCATTATTTATTATTAATTTTATTTTTGTGAAGTGGAGAATGTGGGTTGTTTTGAGCAGTTTCACAATTGATATTTTATTTTTTTATTTTTTTAAGAAAACAATACGTAGAGTTAAGGAGTTAGAAATGGAAATGTTGACTCATTCTTTATTATTTTTTATTTTTTTTATCTTGAACGTGCCAATCAAGGAAGCAGTTTGAAAGCACCCTTCCTTTCTTATTTTTTTTATTATTTATATTTATTATTTTTTATTTTATTTTCAAATTATGTTGTTTTAATTTATGTATTTTTATTTTATTATTTTTTTTATTTTCGTTTTTTATTATTATTTATTATATTTTTTGTTTTTAATTTTAATTACCACATTTTCTTTTTTTTAGTTTTTTTAATGGAAAAATTCAATGTTTTATTTTATTTTATTATTATTATTATTTTTCAAGAAAACTTAAACTAATAAATATATTTTTATGTTATTATTCATTTTTTATTCTTTATTTTATTATATTTTAATTTAAAATACTACCCGGACAAAATCGGGTGTTGACAGTTGCCCCTCTTTACTTAAGTTTTATATGATAATATGAAAATTTGAGAAAACTTCATATTATCAAATACGCTGAAAAGAACTGCGGAGATCTTGCTTCTGCAAAGGATTAACATGTCAAAGAAAAGTTATGACTTTACTTCTGCAGGGAGTCGAAAAGTAAATGATGGATGTGACTTTGCTTCTGCAGGGAGTCAAAAGGTAAAGGATGGCCAAGACCTTGCTTCTGCAGGGAATCAAGTGCCAAAATCAAATGTGACCTTGTTTTTGCAAGGGGTCAACATATCAAAGAAGAGACTTTGCTTCTGCAGGGAGTCGAAAAGTAAATAATGGCTGTGACTTTACTTCTGCAGGGAGTCGAAAAGTAAAGAATGGCCAAGACCTTGCTTCTGCAGGGGATCAACATATCAAAGAAGAGTTGTGACTTTGCTTCTACAGGGAGTCAAAAAGTAAAGAATGGCCAAGACCTTGCTTCTGCAGGGGATCAAGTGTCAAAATCAAATGTGACCTTGCTTCTACAGGAGATCAACATATCAAAGAAAAGTTGTGACTTTGCTTCTGCAGGGAGTTGAAAAGTAAAGAATGGCCAAGACCTTGCTTCTGCTGGGGATCAAGTGCCAAAATCAAATGTGACCTTGCTTCTGCAAGGGATCAACATATCAAAGAAGAGTTGTGACTTTTCTTCTGCAGGGAGTCGAAAAGTAAATGATGGATGTGACTTTGCTTCTGCAGGGAGTCAAAAAGTAAAGGATGGCCAAGACCTTGCTTCTGCAGGGAATCAAGTGCCAAAATCAAATGTGACCTTGCTTTTGCAGGGGGTCAACATATCAAAGAAGAGACTTTGCTTCTGCAGGGAGTCGAAAAGTAAATAATGGCTGTGACTTTACTTCTGCAGGGAGTCGAAAAGTAAAGAATGGCCAAGACCTTGCTTCTGCAGGGGATCAACATATCAAATAAGAGTTGTGACTTTGCTTCTGCAGGGAGTCAAAAAGTAAAGAATGGCCAAGACCTTGCTTCTGCAGGGGATCAAGTGTCAAAATCAAATGTGACCTTGCTTCTACAGGGGATCAACATATCAAAGAAGAGTTGTGACTTTGCTTCTGCAGGGAGTTGAAAAGTAAAGAATGGCCAAGACCTTGCTTTTGCTGGGGATCAAGTGCCAAAATCAAATGTGACCTTGCTTCTGCAGGGGATCAACATATCAAAGAAGAGTTGTGACTTTGCTTCTGCAGGGAGTTGAAAAGTAAAGAATGGCCAAGACCTTGCTTTTGCTGGGGATCAAGTGCCAAAATCAAATGTGACCTTGCTTCTGCAGGGGATCAACATATCAAAGAAGAGTTGTGACTTTTCTTCTGCAGGGAGTCGAAAAGTAAATAATGGCTGTGACTTTGCTTCTGCAGGGAGTCGAAAAGTAAAGAATGACCAAGATCTTGCTTCTGCAAGGGATCAAGTACCAAACCTTTGAATTAAGGGATAATCTTTTACTAGATCTTGTATCAGAGGATCATGAAACCATTTTTAAAAAAAAAAATCAATTTATGATTTGTTTTCAAATGAATGCATGTTTGAATGCATGAGAATCTATGATTTGCCTTTGCTTTGAATGCATCTATGAATGATGATATATTTTTTAAATGTTTGGCATGTTTGACTTTTCCACTGGGGAATGAATGTTGATGCATGAAATTTTGACTCACATGAGATTTTTTACTTTTAATGCCTGAGGATTTTGATTTGCTATTTTGCTACTCTCTTTAAACCGAATATTTTTATGGAATCATTGAATTCATTGATTGAACTTTGAATTTTTATTTTAGGAAAAACATTCACAAATCTTAGCGCTGGACACAAAATTATTAGTATGATCATTTCTAACATTTTGATGTATATGTGTCGGAATAGGTGGATGAACAAACATATGATAAAGGAATGTTAAACTCCCAATAGGCAATGGAATTGCCCCAAGTGTGGGGGTAACTTTATTTTAAATCCTTCATACTCTTTGAGAGTTGACCATAAATGAGCCGAGTTACCTCATTTTTTGAAAAATGGGAAACTAAGGTTCAAAGGGATAGCCAATTTTGTTGGGTTAGATGGGTAAAAATAAATTTAGTGGGAAACCGGGGTAATGAATTGATACTGATTGAATCACATAGAAGCGTCCCCGATTTCAAAGAATATTTCAGGCTAAGGTGAAGAAAAAATATGGGAAAGACACATATAAGAAAGGATTGCACCAGTATTTATGCTTTAATGACACTATTTCACTCTTATTCAGCTGGCAAATTTGTATCATCTCTCCACAAAAGGCATTTTTTTTATAACTTGACTTGTATTGGCAGCCGCGTTCCTCTGTTGCAAGGTTATTCTCTGGAAAAATCATCGACAATCATTTTTCAATCAATATGGACTTTACATGGCTTGTAACGTGGTCAGGGTTTAAAGGGTTTTGAAGAAAAAGGATATACAAGCTCAAGAAATTGTTTACCGGTTATTATTATTTTTTTATAACAAAGATCATCAACCAAATATTGCACAAAGCAATTCATGTTCTTGCTGAGATCACCTTTTTTCTCTTTTTTTTTATTTGTGAGTCATCCTTATTTGAACTGATGACGCATATTTTTTCTTTTGAATTTTTTTTTAATTTATGATTCGGGAGCTTTTGATGCACCCTTTTTTTTTTTAGATCTCTTATCCTGAACTGAATTCTAACATGCTGATGATCCTTGTTTAGGGTATTTTTGAAAGAAATTTTTACTTTTCAAGCTCAAAGAGGGTACAATGAAATTTTATTGATGTTTCAGGATAAACTAACATGGCCATATATCATCTTGAATTATGATTGCTTGATTTTTAGAGAGATTAACTCCTGCAACAGATTTCAGCGATTCCAAATACTTGTTATCTTTCTCTCTTTTTTTCATCGTCCCATCTTTTGCTTAGATTGCCCTTTGCGGGTTTTCAATCTAACGAACTTTTATTTTTTCTTTTTGATGATTTTTTGAATGCTTTTAGCGAAAAGAACTTGAAATCCATAGCCACGTGAAAAATCTGATTGATTGCCCTGGTATGATGTTTACTCTTAGTTTTAGTGGGCAACAAACATGTTACTGAGGCAAATCGCTTTCTCTTTTGGGATGGAAGGCTCAAAGGGGTATCCAACACATGTATGCCAATATGTTATGTCTGAAAAAATCAATTTAATATGACAAGCTTTAAAATTGCGTCAAATCTTTTTATTATTTTTTTATCAATAAATTCAATGATTCTATAAACATGATTTATTGTGCCATTTTTATTATTTTCATCCCACAACATCCTTCAGACCTCGACAAAATCTTGTAGACGACCCATGGTGTATATTTAGCAATCAGAATGCATAAGAAAGAATTCAAAGGAAAAGTTTATTTCATCACAAGATAATGCAGATACAATTTCAACGCATAAATTTCAATACCCAAAAATATTACTCTCCCAGACTATGGAATCATATTATACATAAAACTTTTTAACTGCGTCAGAGTTGGCCGGTAACGGTAACTCTTCCCCATCCATTCTTGTGAGGATTAGCGCCCCTCCAGAGAAAACCTTCTTCACGACATATGGACCTTCATAATTTGGCACCCATAGAAACAGATATGATCTTTTTAACCACCAAATCTCCTTCACGTAACTCTCGCGGATGAACTTTTTTATCGAATGCCTTCTTCATTCTACTTTGGTATAACTGCCCATGACATATAACAGCTAACCTCTTCTCATCAATGAGATTGAGTTGATCATATCTTGCTTGAATCCATTCAGCTTCTTCTGATTCGGTCTCCCTCAATACTCTAAGAGAAGGTATTTTCACTTCAAATGGTAGTACTGCTTCCATCCCATACACAAGCGAGAAGCTCTCGTTGAAGTCCTCAGAGAAGTACGATATCCGTGCAAGGCAAACGGTAACATCTCATGCCAATCTTTATAGGTTACCACCACTTTCTGAATTATTTTCTTTATATTTTTGTTAGCCGCTTCAACTGCCCCATTCATCTTTGGGCAATAAGGCGAAGAATTATGATGCTTAATCTCGAACTCTTCACACAGCTCTGACATCATCTGATTATTCAAATTGGTGCATTATCATTGATAATTCTTTCGGGAATTCCATATCTACAAATCAACTCCTTTTTTATGAACTTTACCACCACTTTCCTAGTCACATTGGCATAAGATGCGGCTTCCACCCACTTGGTAAAATAATCAATGGCCACCAATATGAATCGATGTCCATTTGATGCTTTTGGTTCAATAGCTCCAATGACGTCTATACCCCACATAGAGAAAGGCTAGGGTGCAGATAAAACATTCAATGCAGTTGGTGATACATTAATGTTATCAGCATATATTTGACTTTTTTGACACTTTCTCACATGTTTACAGCAATCATTTTCCATTGTCATCCAAAAATAACCAGCTCTTAGTATCTTCCTAGCCATAGAATGCCCATTCATGTGCGTTCCGAAAGCTCCATTCATGTGCCTCCACACTTCGAAGGAGTACCATATCGTGATTCCGTTTATACAGAACCTCTCCGTTTAGTACAAAACCAAAGGCTAACCTTCTCAACATTCTCTTATCATTTTCAGTGGCTGATTCCGGATATTTTTGACTTTGGAGGTATCGTTTAATGTCAAAATACCAAGGCTTGCCATCTAGCTCTTCTTCGATAAAATTGTTGTAAGCCGGATGTTCGTGACTCTTCATTTTGATTGTAGGCAACTCTCCTTCTTGGTTTAGTTCGAACATGGATGACAAAGTGGCAAGAGCGTCAGCCAATTGATTATCTTCTCGTGGAATGTGATGAAATGTTATAGCATCAAAGTATTCCATCAATCCCTTGATATATACTTGATATGGAATCAATTTCTGATCTCTAGTCTCCATTCATCTTTTATTTGGTGGAAAACCAGAGCTGAATCGCCATAAACTTCTAAGATCTTGACTCTATATTCAATGGCCGCTCGAATTCCCATAGGACAAGCTTCATATTTTGCAATATTGTTAGTACAATCGAAACATAGTCTTGTTGTCACAGGTATATACTGATTCTCTAGGGAGATGAGCACCGCTCCTATGCCATGGCCCATTACATTAGAAGCCCCATCAAAAAATAAAGTCCATATGTTCACCTCATGGTTATACTCATCCGCATGAAACAAAGCTGAGATGTCTTCATCCGAAAAATCAAGCGACATTGGCTGATAGTCTTCCACTGTGTTAGCACCAGTGGACTGCTGCAGTGATTTGATGAATTCAAACAAGTGAAGATGCTCTAGATCATGTGAAGGATGGATGAAGATTTCTTGAAGTTTGAAGACTTGAGTCTAGGATCTAGAAATGT
>Ga0209700_104856_pt1 | contig 23555 bp, 10 predicted proteins | sample SiratroredBW_FD_187528 | JGI IMG/M metagenome (GOLD analysis project Ga0209700, IMG submission 187528) | Root nodule microbial communities of legume samples collected from California, USA - Siratro red BW (SPAdes) (version 2) | ecosystem: Host-associated > Plants > Roots > Nodule | place: USA...
AAAAAAAAAAAAAAAAAAAAACTTTTATCATCACCATCATAATAATAACAATAATAATAAAATTCAATTAAATTTTTTATTTTTGACTTGTGTACAAGTTAATTATGGAGATATAAATTTCAATTTTTTTCTTCATATTTTCCATGTTAGAAGTCAAGATCATCCTAATAGGTCATTAGTATGTGAAATTATTATTGTAATCAATGTGGGACATGTAAGACAAGTGAATTGAAGAATGAATACCTTTGTCATCAGGATCTCCAGGCCATTTCCCTGCTGTGTACTTGAAGGTACCTGCTTTTCCCTCACTCCTTTTCCAGTCCGACAACACCCAACGGCTCTTCCATCCATCTGAAGCAATCAATCAACACAAAATCAAAAATTTCCGAAAACTGTGGAATCTAAGGATAAAGATTCTTATGATTACCTTCGAATCTCTCTTCAAAGAAAATTTCAGCGAGTGCAGAGTGAAGAATCAGAAGGAAAAAGAAGAGCTTGACGAAGTGGGTAGTGTTCCCATTGGCCATCTCATTCCTCACAGCAATGGCACCAAAAGTTGCTTCAGATTTCAGCTTAGAGTGTTGAGCTGAAAAGAGTTCACAAACCAATTTAAAATTACAGACAGTGGAGGAGTGGTACTTTCTAGAACACTTTCCATCAAATTTATGTATTTTTTTATTGCAAAATAAAACTATTTATGTATATCTTCTTGGTTCGAATATTAATCATTTTCACTGAAGTTTATAAGAATGAATAAAAAATGAATTTTTGAAAAACTCAAAAAGAGTAATGCTCAGCAAACATTATCATAAGTTAGGCTTCTTTATAGAGAAATTATAAGTTATTTCAATATATTACTTAAATTTAAGATTGTTTATTAAATGAAAACAACTTGTGTTAATTGGCTGTTACAGTTATCTTTTATGTTGCTATTAATATCTGCTAAAAGCATTGCTTTTGTACTTTTTAATTTATTAGAAACTTTTATTTCTGCACATGTTTAAAAGTGGAAATGGTTAAAAGAAGAACAGTTATGTGCTTTTGGTAATTTAAAGGCATCTCCATATTTAGTTATGTTACTTCAATGTTAATCTTTTACATCTTGAAATCAATTATAATTGATTATTACTATTGTGTTGATTAAAATTGATAAAAAAAATATTTTAAAAAAATCAAATAGGACAAGGTAAACTTAGAATTTATTATAAAATTATCTTTTTTTTATTTTCTTTTCATTTAAACTAAACACATGCAGCTCAATGAACCAACCCTATTTCACAATCTAGCCAATGAATAACCTATCAAAATTACATGATTTTATGCTGTCTATTTCTATTTCATTTCAGTAAGAATAATTTTGAATCTGTTTACAATACTAATTTTTTTTCACTCTCCTATTATTAAATACGTTTATTTTTTTAAAGTGTAAAGAACTATCATATTTTGTCTTTAATTTTCAGACCTATATTTATAAGCAGATTATGTTTTGTGGTTTTTGTAATGAACACGCGACAAAAATAAAATCTATGAGCTTTAAGATAACATTGTTTCAGATAAATTTAAATTATTTTAATAAATGTTGTTTTTGGAACTTTTAGAATATAAAATTACTAAGAAAATTCCTGTAATCAATTTCATTTAATAGATTATTCTAAACCCCAAATAGAACTTCTTTTATGTAGAAAGAAACAAAATGGTACTAAGAAAACGTACTTTTTGATAGAAAAAAATATTTAACGACCCTTAATCAATTAATATGGCTTATTAAATATTTATTAACTTTTATTTAATTTTTAAAATATTACTGATAAGTAAAATGTTTTTTAGATTGAATTGTACTGTACTCGCCTTAGGGTTGGATCCATGACACTTAAATTGCAAACAATTCTACTTTCATAAACATAGCAGTATTTACCAAATGTAATTATGCTTAGAATATTGGCAGTTATACGTTTTCCTCATACTTTTCATTTTAGTACACAAATTATATCGGTCTCTTGTTGTTAGGGGTTTACACAGATTGGGTTTTGAGTAAACCCATGATTCAATCCTATCAAAAGATTTTTTCATATTAAGTTGATTTTAATTTTTGTATTTCATATTAAGTTGAGATTGAATTGAAATATGTTAATTGAGTTACAGTATCTATTTTATTTGTGTTCAAATTTATAATTAATTTTTTTGTTATATTTTTTAGAAGATTTAATTAAATTGTATATCCTTAATAAATGTAAATATATTTTTGGATTTAAAAATATAATTTGAATTATATAATCTAAAATACATTAATACATTTTGAATTGTATATTTTAAAATGTATTTTCAAATTCAGAAATATTATATAATTTAAATCTGTCCACTGTTTCAATTTCTGTACTTTCATATGAGCAATAACTTAATAAAAGAAAAACAAAATCCTCACAAATCACAATGGCTACTTCCCCACATAAACAATTAACACTCCATATTCTACACCTCAAACACATGCAGGATCTATGTACAAAAAAATGAGTGAAAGAAGAGAAATTTTGTTGAATAATTCATCCTTAAGCTAAGCTATCTACCTACTCATCACTTCTGTGCTTTGATCTCTGATGTTGGTATTCCAGGGGATGATTGTGATCCACCGGTGAGTGCTGCTGCAGCAGATTCAACATGTGTAAGAAGATATTCATATATCTTCTTCCTCAACCTGTCAATTGTCTCTGCTGGTATCTGACATGATTCTCCTTCATTCTTGCTTGATCCTATCTCATCAAGCCAATCATTCACACTTTTCAGTTGAGTGAGCATACCTGCTATCTGCCCATTATTTGACAAGCTTGCAGTGTCCCCATCAGAGTCCAAGAATCTCTCAACAAACACCAGAAACCAATCTCTTGACCTCAGTTGCAGCATGTCAGTTAAATCAACCACCTCATCAAAGCAGTTTCCTTTAACCCAATCCCTTGGTGATTGGACTAGTTGTTTGTGCCCATTTGATAAGGCATCGCCTGCTTTACGAGGGGTTCCTGGCAAGGCGTGTTTGGAGCTAGCTGTTTGACTCTGACGGGCTTTTCCATGAGATTTTGATGAGGTATCTTCGCTTGAATTTTCTATGACCAGCATTGGTTTGCTTCCCATCATGTTCTTTTGGTTTTGAGAATTGGTTGAAGCTGGAAGCCTAGGTTCTCGGTTATAAACAGAAAAGGATGATATATTGGTGGATATAGCAGCCTGGACCCAAGAATTCGCAAGCTTTTGTCTGTCTGATTTGAGTTTTAGTGCTTCTTCTGTTATGATTTTTTCGTTATTTGGAGAAGAATCTTCTGGAATGGATTTGGGTAGCGAGTCAGCAATCATTCGTGCACTGTTTAGGCTAGCATGAAGAGTTAAGAACTGCTCTATTGTGTGCTGCGGGTTTTGTTCCTTTGCAGAATTACTTAGCTCTGTATATACGCTGCCAGAAACATTGCAAAAGAAATGTCAGAAAAATCTGCTATGCTGCATTGCAGGAGGGTGACATAGAAGAATGGCTGTGGAAGAACATGGATGGTAGACATCTATGGTTAAATATGTTCATCAAATGAGCATGAAAGAAAATTGTAGTCATCCTTTTAACTTGGCAAAATATAGATCAGCTTTAATTAACAGTTGAGCATTGACTGCATTTAGACGCATTGTTCTTCACTTTTATTCAAATATATCATCCAACAAATATAGATAAAGTACACACCATGATTGCAAATGCCAAGGGTCATACTTGTCAGAACACACAATAGACCTTAGAAATAAACATATTTAGAAACACGCAAGAAATTATTAGCATAAAAAGATAAGAACTATATTTATATGACTCAATATAATGTAACTCCATGTAACAAATTACAAAGCAAATGCATATGTAGCATCGCTATTACTAATGTTTAGGATTCAATTTGCCATCCCACATTCTTCAGATTCATTTTGGTAAATCACATTTCTGTATAGGCATTCAACAATGTACATAAGTATCAACATGACCTCGTGGATATCAGTATAAATTAGTTTTTGCACATTCTTCAGAGGTGCTATGCTTTAATGAGCAGCAGCAATTTATCAAAACTAGCATAAACCATATACCAGTAATATATCTTGGTTTAAAGTCTAAATTTCAATTTCCTTACATGATAAGTCCAAAATCTTAACTGTATTGAGAAGCACTAAAGTTCGGAAGCACTGATATGTCATTGAGCAGTCCATACGAATTGGTCATTAAATGTGAATATATTCATACCTTAGACATTGCAGCAAACTCTCAGCAGCAGCAGCCTCTTGAATAGCCTCAGTTGCTGCCATCTGTGCGGCATCTCTGTGCTTCATCACTTCCTGTGAAGGCATGGCATTATAAATTGAAGATGAAACCTTACAGTCACAAAACTTCTTGTCCAAACAGCAGGACCAACAAGAAAAATAATCTAATAAATAATGCATCCAGTGGGCAAGGACATGGTGGTATAAGGCATGGGCAGAAAACATTTTACTATGGAAGACTTATAAAACAAAAGAATAAACCAATCGTATGATCTGACAGTTGACATAATACTTTTTGCATACAACTGCTGAAAAAAGACGTGTTTTAAAAGGATATACCCTGCCAAGCTTTGCAATAGATGATGGCAGTGAAGCCCATTGAACACTTGCATCTGTCACTTTTCTACTACTTGGAGAAACTTTCACCAAGTTTCCAGGGAATCCAGTGTTTGAAAATTCTGACGATTTCTTTCCGACAGAAACCCTTTGTTTGCCTGTCTTTTCTTGTTCTTCCATAGTTCCATTGGCAACAACTTTCTTTATAGATGTTTGAGTCTTGTGCTCTTCCTTGGAGGACTTTGTCTTGCTCTCTTCTTTAGAGGAAAACTTTTCACTTGAAGTACTTCTCCTAGGAGTCTGGAACACCACAAAGTGAAAGTAAGAACATAACTGTTCGATTGCCTCAAAAGATTAAGGAAACTGAAACTGAAATGCAGATATCTTATAGTGACATGACATCACACCAGTAGTATACAAAGTAGCTATTATAACAATTTTTTTCAAGGGAAATTAGATATAGACAAAACTTGTGGTTTGAAGCTAGGAGCTGTTCAAGAAGAGAAATTACGAATCACTTACGGAGCCACGAACATCAGGCTTAGGATCAGACTTGGCAGCCCTTGATTTGGATGTCTCTTTATTCTTGACTTCCATATTCCCTTCCCAGCTCTTACGCAGCACCTTAGCTCCAAGCTCAATTCCCTGAACCAAATTTCTGATGGGGTTTCCCATGGAAATTCTCTTCCCTGTTGGACTAGCTCCACGGACACCCTTTCCTACCTCCAACACTCCAACCTTGGCAGTTAGCTTGTCTACTCCCTTGACATTTGCCTGATGCTTCACCCCGTTGGCAAATTTCTCAAAGGAAGTAGGCAAAGAATAACAACTAGTGGGAGAAGAAGGAATGGCCCTTGAATTAAAGGACTTCAATCTTGCCAATTGTTCCTTCTTCACATCAACAGTGTTGGCTGCCACTGCTTTTGTTGTCTGAGATTTACTCTTGGCAAAAACCGCTGGTTTCTTGTCTAACTGCTCTTCACTATGCAATCTTACTTTCTCCTTCTTCTCCTTCTCGTGGTGATTCCCCAACACTTTCCTAGGAGACTTGGATCTCTCTATGTCCAAGGGACCAGAACAAGCACTTTTCTTGTGAGCCTTACCGTTGCCAAGGAACCCAAGTGAGTGAGTTGTTGCAACAATGTCCTCAGGGGTTCCAACACAGGCGTGCCTCCCAGGAATAGGCCTAACCCCGTGAAGAATAGGAACTGGCGAAGCAGCCTCCAAACGATCCACAAAAACAAACTGCCCCAGTTGAATCTTGTCACTGAGGATGAGATCATCATGTTCATCAGGGAGAGAGACATAGGTGGCATGCAAGGAATCAGAAACCTTGAGATAAAAGCCTTGATTTGGGAACAACTCACCCCCAGCAAGTGCCGGAACAATGCTCACTACTTGCAACAGAGAGGACCTGTGCTCACCAGCCACTTTCACATCCGTGTTCATGTGCTGCATAAGTTTGAGAAGCACCCCAGGAACAAGAGTTGCCATCTTTTGTTGTTCTGGCAGCTCCAATATGCATCACTCTCTTAACACCCAAAAGGGGCTTTAAACACGGGAGAAAAACAAGGAACCGTTTTGCAATGAAAATGAAGAATTATAGACGTTTTCCAAGCAAACTTGCAACTGATGGAATGCCAAATCTGAACAGAAACAATAAATGCAGCGAGGCCTTCGAGGGATTCTACAATTGCAGAGAGGAAATCTTGCAATAAAGTCGTAATCATAGACTATCCTAGTAAAGAGTGAATTGAATAACACATTGAGAAATATAAAAGGGAAGAGAGAAAAAACTTTGGTAGCAATTTTTAAACAGAAAACAACAAATAAGACACCAATAAGCTACCAAAAAGAATTCCCCAACCAGAGGATGAAGAGATTTTATAATGAAGTTTGTATGATTTGGTGGTACAGCTTGGACATGAGAAGGAGAAGCCACCCACCTTCCTAGAAACACAAGCTAGACGGTGACAATCATAGAGAGCCAGTGACAATTATGTGAAGTCCAGAAATGGGAGAATTATTTCCCCTTTGGAATTAGTGTCTTGTACATTTCACAATAATAACAGTTTTGGTTGTCCTCACCCCTCTACACCAATAAGTAAAATTCAGAAGCCATAAAAACACAATTCTTTTGTGGAAGCTACCTTTATTGGCACTGTGTCATGTTGGAGAATGATGTGAGATTTAGATAAAAGCATTAAAAGGTTTTAAGGAAAATAGGTAAGGGGGTATAATTGGCACCATGCTTATTGCATGATTGATATGAAAAGAGCTGTCAGTGTCTGACAAATACATCTAAACACACATGCACATCAATTGATACAAGAATAAGAAACCTGAGCTTGACCCACTAGAGTTTTGGCTCAGTTACTGAACCACACAGAGAAGAAATCAAAAAGGGCATTAACAAATTCTGAGAGGGACACAGGGAGAACCTCTGCAGAGCCACAATTACTACACTTTTTTATGGGTTCTTATTGTTTTTCTCTTGAATTATGAGCAAAGGTGAGAGCTTTACGAAAAAAGATTCCAAATTTAAAAAGGGTCAATATAAGACGATGCATGTGCGGGGTAACGCGGGTGTTGAGAACAAGGTAATGGTGTGTCGGCTACCTAAACAAACAAGATTCACGTTCTTCATTATTTATCCAATCCCAAAAAAAATGAATTTTTTGTAAAGAAAAACATCATCAAGAAGTGTTTTAGAAAATGTTGGTGAGTGTTTTAAAGCATTGATCAAAGAACTACAAATGAAAAAAAAACATTTTTTAATGCCATTTTGATGTAATTTATTACTATTTTTAGCTGTTAGAACTAAACAATAAACAAAATCAATCCAACACTTTGTCTTTTGTATTTTTTTTTTAAATCTTATACAATGAACAGTGCTTATATAAGCAATGTCAGCTTATATTTTTTAACTATAAATATGTTTAAACAATGCTTAGCATTAATTAATTTTCCCAAACCCTGGTATAAGTTTGTATTATAGCAAATAAATTATGTGACAGTTTCTTAATACTCTTATGATTTGTCAGAGGATAAATAGAGAGAGACAGGAAAAGAATAAAGTAAGAAAATGTAGATTATTTTAAAAAGTTGAAATATGAAGGAATATTTTTAAAAACTAAACAACAGAAGAATGAACAAAATTTACTCTTCATGATCAATTATGATGATCATATAACTATTATGAAAATGTAACTTTCCCCCTTTTTATATACAAAAATCATTCAGTATATTTTATACTTATTAATATTAGTTGATACTGATAATATTTTGTGTTTATTATTTAAATAATGTTCAATTTTTCATAATGTCCTTTTAATATGAAATGAACTATTTTAGAATAAGAGTATCCATATTTTATACGTTCACGTCTTCAAAAGTAAATTTAGTAATTAGTAATACTATTTTAGAAATTCAGCAAAATTAATGGAATTCATTGTTATTTTCATGTTTAAGTTACAATTGTGTTGTATTAACAAAGAGAAAACATTTACTATATATATTTTAACGGAAGATTACTTTTTCTGGTATTCCTTTACATTTTTTCCTCTTTCTCCCTCTTAATTATATAATTTATTATACGTGTTGTTTTATAAATAATATTCTGTACGTAATTATATAGTTGATAACTTTATTTTTCTTCAACTAAAACTTTCGGACGTAATTATATATATAAAAAATTGGATTAATATTTATAAAGGCTGCCGAAAATATGCATTAGGCTTTCTTCTTAGGGCAGAAAGGTATAAAACATTATTTTTTAAATTAAAATTATTTTATGCATTAATTTGTATAGTTATTGTTTCTAAATTGTCATTTTTAATTCATTTTTAAATTGTTTTTATTTTTTTCTGATATATCTGTGTTTTTTTTTATTTCTTTTGTCTATTTTTTTGGTAATTGTTCGTATTTTCAATAAAATTGCGTTTAGTTCTGTTTCAGTAAAATGAATGAACATAATATTTCTTTTAACAGAGGTATTTATTGTTTAAAAGAAACTATGAAACAAAACATGTGGTAACATTATGAGTCGACCAAACAACCTAATATATATATATATATATATTATATAAAAGTAATTAATGGAGAGAAGCCAATTAATAATATTATGGTTTAAAAATATTATTTTTATAACAAACACTGCTACGTGTATCTCATGGTTTACCTAATTGTTACACACTCCAAGTAGATATATTGCGAAAATAATTTTATATAAAAGTTTTGTATTTGATTTTCAATCTATAAAAAACTTGTGGGATCAATAGTAGTCAGCGAGTAGTATCATGGATCCAGAAAAATTCTTATGAGAAAAAATAACACTAAAAAACAAGATCATATAAACTGATTTACTTTGTATTAATTTTGAAGTGAAGTTCAAAAATGAGAAAATTCATAATAACTTAATTAAAAAACTTATAAGACCGAAGGAACATGCATCTTATCCTGATATTTTTCTAGCTAAAATCATTTTTTTCTCAAAAACTATTATATTATAAGATATCTTAAAAGAATATAAACGAGCAAGTGCTTCCTCCACTAAGACACTAAAAAAATCATATAGAAACTTTATTTATTAAACCATAATCTGATTTTCTTCATTTTTTTTTATATAACATGCTGTATCTATTACTGCATATAAGTTATATATGCTTTTAATGTACACATTTTCTACGTATTATTTTCCTTTATATAATAATCATCATTATTTTTCCTATTTTTTAAAATTATTCATATACCTATAATTTATTATGCAATTATTTTTTTTTAAATAGACTTTTCTGTGTTCACTAATTCTGATAGAATCGAAAAAAAAACTAACCATTGATTTGATAGAAAATTATGTTAGTGTTAGTGTTAGTGATTGATTGTTAATGATTCCTAATCCATGAAAATGGTACATATTTGAGTGGAATTCAGAAAATAAACAAAATGTGAAATAGTTAATCATGTTAAAGTAGTTGCAATTATTTTTAGGTGAAGAGGTAGTTGCGGTTATTAGTTGCTCTAATTAAAAGTTAATTAAAGAAAAGTATAAAGTTTAAGCTTCCACGGCACTCTCATTAGCAGAAATGATTATCTAAAAGCAATTAAAGGTTTAAAATAATCACAATAATCGAAGTAACTGCCACATAATCTCAACTTTTCTCACCGATATAGATCTTCGCGTCATCAACAATCTTTCCTTATAACATAAAAAATTATGTGCTCTTAAAGTTTCAATTAGCTTTTTCTACTAATCATTACTTAAGTAGTTAACAAACTACTTGTAAAAAATAGTTAACAATTTATCGTTTTATAAATTAGTGTATTAGTTAGTAGATATCATACAGTTTAATATTTGACCTTTGTGATACATGAAAACTTGTTACATAGTATCATAACTTATTTAAACATCAAATTTTAAAAATATAAAATAATTAAAATTTTAATTATTTGAGTTGATTAGGTGTTGAAAAGGAAAGATGATGGGGTGAAGTTCTTTTATAGTGTGGGAGGGTCCACAGTACACACCGACGCATAGGTAGGTCTACACTGCATACACTTTAATCACTAATTTTGAACACTCACGATGGGATCAAATTAAAGCCATCATCATCATAATCTTTGAGTGATGCACGTGAAACCACCAAATTTCACAAAAGTGGATGTATTAAGATTAAAGTTTGCAAACTTAGATTTTTAATGAATTTAATTTAGTGTTATCTGCTGTTTTAATTGGAATTTAAAGATGAAAATGAAACAAAACTAGATTTACATTCGGACTCAAGTAAACATTAAGAGCTTTTTTCAATTTTACTTTTTAAGATTTTCAAGTTCCAACTCAAAATCCAACATGTTGTTGTTCTATAGTTTAGTCCTTTTTATTTTTATTTTTTAAGGGATAATATTTTGTTTTATTTAATATATTTTAAATAAAAATAAATAACATTTTTTATTTATCATATTTTAATTTTAGTTAAATAATACGAGAACTTTTAAAATAATTTAATTAAATATTAGCATATTTAATGATAATTTTGTATGCCCACGAAGACTGCTCAAAATCTCAAATAGAGCTAAATGCAAAGAACTAATATTTTAATCGTCATTCATAATGTATGTGTATTTGTCATTTCTTCTTTATTAACGGATTAGAAGAAAACCAGTTTTTTTCTTATGGGAATGTTTGTTTCAAGAAATCTATTTATTTTTATTTCACAAATATATGGAATTGAGAATATTCGTTTAGCATGTTTTATTTAAGTTTCAAAAGGGTATATATATATATTTCTTTTATACATATTATTTTGTTTAGCCTATTGTCTCGTCTAATATGTTAGATTATTCATAGTATAACTGTCTTACATAATTAATACTTAACAGGATATAGGAGAACTGTGATTGACATAAATAGGAATGTTTAATGTAATTTTATTAGGAAAATGAAAGTGTATGTTGGAAAAAAGATGGTTTATTTATAAGTGAATGATAGTATGAATTTTAAAAGAGTCTAAATACTATTAAAGAATGTAGGATACAATTTTTGTGATGGAAATACTCGAGAAAAGTATGCGGTAAAGAGAATAAAAATAATTTGTTTTACAATAACATTGTTTGAAAAAGAAAGAGAGGAAATTTAAATTAGATTTTAGAAAGATAATTGTATCACATGTTTATTGATAGAAAAGTATTTTAGGATTTATGTTAATTCTATAGCTAAGGAAAGTATAACAGGGGGAGATGTGAGAAAGTGAGAGAATGGTTTGTAAAAATGAAATTTAGAGTAGTATAGACAGTAACTTGAGTGAAAGAGTAATCAAGTGAATAATTTTATGAAAGATTTAAAAAATGATAATTTTGACTCTACATAGGATGATGAATAGATATGGAAAGATGACAACTCAAATACATATTTACTGAAGTCAACATATGAGAAAAACCATAAATGCATGTTTGAGAGAAGAAGAAAATGTGTTTATAGAATTCTAGAAAACAAAAGCACTTTCAAAGGTTGTACACTTTGCTTGGAACATGCTGATTAATAAAGCCCCCACTAGAGACAACCTTGTTAAGAAGGGAGTAAGTGTTTTAAGTTCACAGTATATTATGTATAGAAGTGAGTAGAGTGGAATCTGCCAACATTTATTCTTTATTTTTAACTTTGCATGGACATTGTGGAAGCTATGTGATCAATGAGTTCATTTTAATAAGCATAATTCAAAAATAAACTAAAGGAACATTTCCAATAGTTTGGATTGCCAGGTTGTAACAAGAAGGAAAACAGGTGTTGGAGGTGTAAGTAGATAAGAACAGTGTAGATCACATAATGATAAATGTGAAAGATCCTGAAAAAGTATTCGGATCACATAATGATAAATGTGAAAGATCCTGAAGAAGTATTCAATTTAGCACAAGATAAGATATGATGTTGAATAACAAGTTATCAAAAAAGAATTTCACTTACTCAAATTATTGCCTATATCCAAACACATATATTTAATCATTAGGAGCATGAAAATATAACTGTTTTTATAATTTGTGAGAGACTATTAGAGAAATTGCCCCAAAATTGTATAAATATTGGTTTGCATAGCACCACTTATAGCATGATGGAGAAGCATATACAATTTGATGCATAAATGCCTTTTCAAATTGTTCGAAAATTAAAAATTGATAAATATAGTGAATGAAAATGTTGACAATGATAAATATGATAAGAAATTGACTCAATAATAGTTACAGTTACAAGCTACATTTCCTCGAAGAAAAATTGTATAAAAAGATTCATATCACCACCGTTCAACTTTTTTACTATCAAGATTATAATATGAAGATAAGAAACAAAGAATATTTACACATATAACATTCAAAGAGTTTATAAATTTTTACTCAAAGTACTTCTGTATAATTTTGTTTCTTTCCTATTCACTTAGACTGTATCTTATAGAGTTTGTTTTTAGATTTTCAAAACTTATTAGGTATAAATACTTTAGCTTTTGTTTTTTTTTATATAGATTGAAATACCTCTATTTGTATTTTTATTAATTATATTTTTTTATTACTGATAAAGAAAATTCTTAATAGAAAATAATGTTTTGTGAAAATTTTTATACTTTTAACTGGTTAGAAATAATTTTAAATATTATTTATTATATATGATAATTTCTGATTGAACGATAATATGTTTTTTACAATATTAATATATTTAAACTAAATGCATTGTTGAAGGCTGACATCTAGTTTAAATTTGAGCATTTGATATTATTTTGTTGTAATCAATATAAATTTTAGCATTTAAGAACGAGACAAAATTTCACCCGATTTGAGAGCATATAATAATGATGGGAAAAATAAATAATATATGTACTTTGGGAACATCAACATGTATAATACCTACCCAATTATCCCCTATAAAAAACCTAAGTTAGTTTTGACTCTAAAATGATATTTAAATCAAGAATATTGGCAATTGAAACATAAAAGCAGTGAAACTTCAATTCCACGTTTTCAATGTCATATAGAATAAGAACACGAGTGTGTTCATGCCACCTGCTACCACGAGTGTGATTGAAACGTTTTCAATCACACCATACATTAACAATATGGTGTGATTTAGAGCCAATTTGTTTCTTAGACATATGAAGATGGCATAGTTTCCTACAACAACTCACCCGACTCCAGTTAACATTTTGCAAAACTCAAATTCATATGCATGATGAATGGATGGAGATTCTTTTTATCCTTTAAAGAAAGGTGATTGTTAAATACAAACAATTAGATCCTTGGCACTTTTACTACCAGGGAAGTTACATAGCAAAATGAAAAGGGATCTCAACCACCATAAATGATGATGATGACTGTTGACTAAAAATGAGAATACATTAATATCTTCTTAGATTTAACGAAATTTCATGCTAATTTCCTTTAATTCTGATAAGGAGACAGGAGGGAAACGACAAAAATTACAATATCAAGAAGAGAACTCCCCTAGCATCGGCTTCTAGCAAGCCTAGTAAATGCGATGGTATGGTTTCATTTTCAACCCTGAAAATGAACTCCAGAGTTGGTCCCCACCTTGACTACATAATCATGACAGTAGTTCCTCTCTCTTTCTGGGATGAACCACATTTATCTCCCCCAGTTATGAAAGTGTCAAATTTATGACACGTGTTCAGGGGTTGCTGTACTGGTGAAACTGCCAGCAATGAATCAGACACACACAGCACTTTCCCATGTCCAACAATTAATTTCATTAAATCTTACAAGATGTGAGTACAAACATATTCTATTCCAAGATGAAGACTCCCCTAAGAGGATTAAAATCTCGCTATAGTCTTCAGGTTCAGAAAATTATCCCAATGTATTCTGAGTTCTGTCACAGGAGCATCACCAGTTGGGCTGTGGCTAGATAATCTGTGCATCATTAAAGCATTAAATAACTAGCACTAATCCAAATGGAAACCCCATTTGCAACTATAATTTCAATATTAAACATTTAATTTCAGTATAAAGTTTCCTATAAGAAGGCCGGACTTGGTTAACAAATAACCCAGCAAACAAATTGTATGGTGATTGGGGATTTTGAAGTCTTCTAGTACTATTACCTGGATAGATATCAGATGTACTACCAGTTATTGAAAAAAAAATAAAAATTCTTGGTATAGAGTGTATGGGATGAGACAGTCCTCAAATTGCACTCGTCAAAATTTTCATTAAAGGCTTGGGAATTGTGCTTTAATACACCCAAAATCATATAGCTCGGTAATCAAGCAGAATGCGTGAGAACAAAAATACATCTTAATTTACAGATTAAATTCTCCTTCTATTATCAATCCGTTGTTTCTTTGACGCAGATCCAGCTTGTGTATGCTCACCACTTGATCGAATCTAGATGAGAAGAAGAAACTATTTCAGACTTCAACACAATAAATGATTCTTAAACATATTATGCAGTAGAAGACATCACCTTATCAAGCTTATCGCGCACAAAATTTACTGTTTGATTCATGGAATGTGAAGCAAAATAATCCTGGAACTAGAACATGTTAGTATGAGGTAATATACCAAAAACAAGTGTCCAGTTTTTTTTGCATACAAGGTCTTGGACCAAATTTGTCAAGTCTAATAGTTTGGGAAACTATAATATCAGATCCACCAATGAGGGGCGCTAACATATTGCAAAAAAGCCAATAACTGTAAAAACAACTTCCATTAGAGAAATGATGAATGCTGAACATTTGAAAATTATAACTGCTTATAGGTGTCTTCCGATTGGTCCAGATAACAAAGACAAGAAACTCAAAAACTTCCCAATAGCTAACAGTTATTCATTCGCCACCCAAAAAATTTCCTTCAATTCATAGGGGAGAGAGTAAGAAGACTAACTTAAACTTTTAATGTGCATATAGCAAGAAGCAACAAACCTCATTAGAGGAAATTCTTATTGGAAAATTACCACTCCGTGAACCTCCTTTCATTTCTACATCCCTACATGGAAAAAGAGAAACAATTGCAAATGTTGCCTTGCTTCAACTCAAATCTACGAATTGCAGAGCACAGACAGAACAAAATACCTTGCATTAGAATCTAAATGTTGTACACTACTGACATTTGATGTAATCAGAGGATTAGAGCTAGTGGCTGGGGTCTCTTTAGATCTTCTAGCTGATGTCAGAGGGAATGCATAAGTTTAAAAATGCCATTACAACATTTATTCATATATATGTATAGTGTGTAGTATGTTACCACTGAACGGTTCTAACTTACGGTTCAATCGTGCTAAAACCTCCCTTCTTCTTCCCTCTAATTTATCTTGTGTGTCTGATAAGCTCTCAAATTGGGGAGCATACGAAACCTGCAGTTTATTCCCGAAGAAAACAAAATCATCCAATTTTCTTTTTGCAAACCTGAAAATTATGCATAGCAGGTACTCCTTCAATTCAACTTTCTCAAACATAACACTAAGAAAAGCTAATATCATACTCCTCTATAACACTTATTTTCTTCTCAAAGCTCTCCTTATTAAAATTTCACACTGATTCCAGTGATAAACAAAATGAGCTCCAGTTATTTAGTATGCTTTATAAACAATTTAACAACCACAAATTGCAAAAAAATGGTTGAACTGCTATCAAACCGCAATTTAACAACACTGGTTTTGAAAATTCTGATAATAGTTTGTTGCTATTGTTCCTCCTATATTTTATAACACAACCACTTCATCAGGCAATAGAGAACAAAATGAAACCTAGCATTGCTGACAAGGCGGAATTTGATCCAATAGACATCAGTGTATTTCTCACAGTCTTCTGCATCCATGGGCTTACACCTGCAGAGAAAAATACACAATATAAATAGATATAAACAATAAAATAAATAAATGAATGAATACTCAAATTGGGAAGTGATGAGTGAAATTACTCTTCGACTTCTCCATAGGATGAAAATAGTTTAAGCAAATCTTCGCCACAGCCAAATTCTGGCATGTTCCTCACAATCAAATATCTACACCCAACAAGCCAAGCAATTCAATTTTTTCACTAAAAAAATAAATTGAATTGACGAAAGAATAAAAATCAGGACCTGGATTCATCACAGACAGTGTAAACCCGAACTGCAGGGGACTCGTCCTTGTAACGAGGCATTTGAGAATTATTTGTTCCAAGAAATGAAAAATAAGGTTTATGGGAAGAGAGATTAACGGAATGGTAGAAACTAGGGTTAGGTTAGGAAATTGAGAAATATATTATAAGATCAATGCATGAGAAAATTGGGAGATCAGGTTTGGATTTGGCACAATTGATTGGGAAGAACAAAAACCAGGTTTTGGGAGCAATCGATTTGATTTTTTTTTTTTTTTAAATCTTATTTTATTTCTTGTAATTGTATAAAATGTAAAATTCTGAGATCTATTTTTCGACAGGCAAATTTTCTAATTTATATTCATATAAATTATAATTATAATAGTTTTTAATACTTACATCATTTTTGAAGCTTTGATAGCATTTTTATTATTATTAATAGAAAAGAGATATTTTAAATTTCTATATTTTAAAAAATATATAAAATAAAAAATACATATTTACAGTGTGTAGTCATTTTTAATGTATAAGAAATTTGTATTTTTTAGTTTTCAAATATAATCAAAATAAATAAGAATATGAAATGTGTTTATTCAAATTGAGAACTTTACTATATATTGTTATAATTTTGTATTATAATTTTAAAATAGAATTAAAAAAATAAAAATATGAAATAAATTAAACGGAGAATATCATTATGTTGTTAACAATGGAATTTTTCACTAAGTGTATATGTCTTCTTACTTTCTCTAATTAAAATATGACAAAGATGTTAAATTCTTCTTATTATTAAATATGATTAGCAAATATTCTATTAAATATTAATTAAATAAATTTTTTGTATGGATAAAAAATTAAAATTTCTAAAACTCTATTATTGTTCAGTAATATTTGTAGAAAGTAAAAAATAATTCATTTAAACAGAATTTATTAATATCAATACATGTTAAAAAAATTTAATAGATAATCCACAATCATTTATTAAATAAATTGTTGTAATAAACAATTTAAAAACCATTACACATATTTGGTAGTCACATTAGAAATTAAGAGTCTGAAGGTTAAGTTACAATATTTTTTATTTTTCAGTATATCTGTCCATGTCAAATGATTTATGTTCTATTGTTAGCTTACTAAGTTTGAAGAGTGAATATTATCAAACTCTCTGTAATATCCTTTTTCAATTATGGTCTTTAATAACAAGCCAACTCTTTTTCTATGATTTTGATGATTACAATCTGTCTTATAATAGAATAATTTTGAGTTAAGCATAAGAATATCTCTTTATAAAAGAAAAAGGAAAAAAAAAAAAAGAGAGAAAAATAAAACTTGATTACTTTATGTAAAGGTCTACACATCATTCCTCTGCTAAGTTCTTTGGAAGTTGTTGCTAATTTTTTCTAGACTAAATAGACTATGATTAAGAGATTTGATTAATGGTTATTAATCTCTTAATCTGCTCCAAATTCTTAGTATTGCCATGACAAGATATAGTGTTACACAGAATAATCTGAAGGAGGATTACTATGGTGATGGCAAGCCCTTATTGTCCATAGCACAATAAAAAACACCATGACCACTGCAAGAAACATCACTCCTAGCCATGTCATCCGAGAAAATTTCTTCAAAGGCTTGCAGTGTTTGAGAATGACTTGAGAGAATGCATCTTTTACCAACTTGCATTCTATCAAATGTTGCATTCTAGGATATATATGCAGTATTCTCTGAATTAAATTTGTGTAAGTCTCAACTAAATTATATTCACCAACACTAATGAAATCTTTATTGCTCCCACATTTTTCATTATTATCTCTAAAACAAGTTCGCTGCTTCAAAACCTGTAAAACAACATTAGAGAAGTGATAGTAATCATAGATAACAAAAGTAGAGAGTTAGTGTTACAAGCTCATACTCGTAATTTTAAGTGGCGTGTTTCGTGTCCGACACGTACCACAACACTTGTATAATAGGTATTGGTGAAATATCAAATTCAAAAGACGTTTTTTTTAAGTATTTATATTTGATTAATCTTGTTTATAGATGATTTTTTAATACATAAATTTTGATTATCAAATTATTTAATTTATAGTGATGTAATATATAGATCTGTGTTTCTGTGTCTTATATTTTGGAGATTACGCGTGTCTACGTGTCAGGATTTACGTGCCTGTGTCTGTGTCTATATTATATTACATAGGTGTTATGTTAGTGATTCCCTTATTTGTATCATACCTCAGGGATATCTGCAATTTGAATAGTGTTAGGTTTGCACTTCTCTGGCTGATACAAATATTCAGGTGCTGCTGAGAAAGGATCGCACAGATAAACACCTTTTGGAAGCAAAGTCCCCACGTTTGTATTCACCTAGAGTTTAGCCAAAGAATAATAACATCAACTCATTTTCAGCTTATAATATTAGATGTAAAAATTAAACTCCTTTTGCTGTGTCAAATATTGAGAATTGTTGTACTATAGTTTAGACTGAATACATTGGTTCATAAAACACAAGTTGTTGGAGAGTTCTTTTATTTGTTGCCAGAAAAATTCTCAAGAAGAACTTCATGTTTGAGACAATGCAAAAGGTTACCTCATGTACTATGTGGGAGATCCCTGCAGCAATTTTATGCAGAAATGATTTTGCTGAGAGCAATTTAGCACAAGGGAGGGTGGAGCTTAGGGCGTTATTGTAGGGATTTTCTTCGAATGTCTTGAGAACTGTGCACGTATCATGAGAAAAACTGCAGAATAGGATAAGTCATTTGGTAATTAAACTCCAACTTCACCACCACTAAACATTTTATACCAGGAAAAATATTGATATAGCTAGAGAATAAATACAAGAACCAGTAAATTGGATACAACTTGGTTATACTTTTCCAAGAAGAAATACAATCCGAAGATTAGCCAGCATATCACTGTCATCAGCCAGCACATTATAACAAATCTGAAAGAAGAAGAGAGGTGAAAATAAAGAACCAATAATTCATGGACGAAAATGTTAGTTCCAAGCAAAGACAATTTAGTTTACCTACACGTAAAAAGGCCTCCAAAACATCTTTACTCCAAAAACTGTTCAACAGAAAATTCCAACATGTTATGAGAATCATGCCTAATTCATCAAAATTTCTAATTTAACTAGTTAGTTTACAAGCTTTTTGAGTTACTACTTACTAGCTCAGAAACTAGTTTTAACCTGAATGTTATGTATCATCATATCATATATAGACCAGTTAGACATACCTGACAAAATTGGCACTGCAACTAAATTCAAGGTTATGATCAGAATGGTGAATACAAGCCTGAAGTTAAAAGCACCCAATCATTTCCATGCAATTAGGAATTCACTTACATGTTTCCAAAATGAAAATAAGTGGCCTAAAATTCTTACACTACTTTGAAAGTCTTGTTAACAATGCGCCTATGTTTCCAAGTTTTCTTTACAGTATCATCAACAGCATTATCCAATCTCTTGGCAGTAGAGTTCAGTTTTGTGAAAACGTCAGCAGTAATACTGGATTCCAAGTTTTTTTCGAGGTCTTGTAATACTCTAGTTGCACTGTGTACAATTTCTGATGCATCATCTGCTATCTTCACTATAACATTAACTGAAGTCCTTGCTTGAAAATGGAAGTTTGCACTCCCAACATAAACTACCACACTAGCCACCCTATAAAAAGATAATTAAATATATAATTTGTGGAGAAAAACTAAAGGAATTGTAGATAAAATACCATTTTCCATTCTGTAATTAATGTACATCAACCATGCACATGTTGCAACAGTATAGAAAACCAATATCAGTAGATACTATATGCTGTATGTATGCAGAAAGGTTTTGAAGCTTACATGATTAATATGATGAAGGATATAGCCAGAGGAATTGGCGAAAAATGACAACTCTTACAATTACATGCAAGAATTTTCTTGATCTTTTTTCCCCTATCATGACTTTGGCAAGAAAAAGTGATTATTATCCAAAATAAGCCCCACATCATTCCACAAAAAAGCCAAACCACCCCAATTGAATATCCATATATTCCTGTGAAGGCAACTGACTACAAATATCAAAGACAAGTTAAAAAAAATACCATGGATGTTAGGATCAATTAGACAAGAAAGAAATGGTAGAAAAACTTACAGTCAAATAATGGCTATTGCTGATGTCAAATCCTCCTCTGTACTTTTTAAAATTACCTGATGGATCTACTCTAATAGTATGGTCCTCTGTTTCAAACAATATGCTTCTGTCAGCACATTAAAATACTAGGATACAAAGGTAATATATACAAGTTATATACAGAATCAAAATAGATATCTTGTGATAGCATTGTTCTTTTAGAAATGAGTACAGTTTTGAATTCAATCTTACCAAATACTGTTTTTACAGTTTGTAAGTAGGTAGCATTTGGTGAGACCTGTGTAGTACAAAAATGTGAAACTTGCATTTTTTTTAATATTCATATTGCTGATGATTAATTTCTTAATATAGTCTTTTATCAAAAATTCACGATTGTGTTATGTATGCTACCAATTTCATGATGCAAGACAGCAATTGCTTTTTCAAGCCTAATCATATGCAATCATTCTTCTGTGCATTGTTCAGATATTACAATATCATAATTTTGACAATTGCAAAAAATTTGGAATGATAGCTAGAATATTAAGATTGAAGAGACTCTTGATGAAGGCATTTTACATTACCTACAACAGATTCTTTGATGGAGACTACTTTTACAGCATTGTGGGGGAGAATTAGTGCTATAATCACAATAATATATGCTAGGCCATGGGTGGTGCCTTTGGAGATAGCCATCTTTAACCTGCAAAGCCAAACAACAAGCATATTCTGCTTCAAATATTTGCATGGTTGATGACTAGAGACTCATATAGTTTCATGCATTTTGTATATAGATACATATGAACTAAAACCATTGGTTGTTTATGAACATATATGCTTCACGTGTATTTACGTTGCAAATTTGCATGCATGCATGCATGGTGTAATGATCATTGAGACCATTTTAAAAATTCTCTTTTAAAATAAAAAAAATATAGTTAGTCACAAACTTACAATGAAAAAGTTCCTATAATTGTAGGGGTGGTATCACATATATACATGCAGTGTTTTGGATTGACTTTACGTGAAAAACTGATAGTTGAAAAATGATTTGGAGAACTTTTTTCTTATGAATTATTACCTCAAAAAAGGTACTCTTAAGGCTTAATTTCTGAACCTCAAGGGATTATGTGAAGATTGACAAATATATTTATAACTTCCTATTTCACGCCATGAAATAAAATGCAGAAAAGCCATCACCTTCTCAAGCTCAAATTCTTTGAACAGAAAACACATGGGAACTCAAACTATTCACAATTCACATTCCATCTTTCTGGTATTTCTTGTAGAGAAAAATGAGTCAATTCCAACTACAATTGAAACTCTTCAGATTTTTGTTTTCCTCAAAAACCATGAAGGAAGTAAGGGAAAAAATATGATGAATTGTGAGAACATAAACTGTTATCAGTTTTCATGAAATTCATGGTATTAGAAGTTTTACCATAAAAAAGTGCTATGTTTAACACCATTAGTTTATTTACCAAATTGTAAAGTCCAAATAAAGATTTTTCTTCAAGTCTAATAATACCATCATCGTGTTCAATATAAGAAAAAAAAAATCGTGTTCAGCACTCTCTAAATTACTTTTTCACCTGCGTAGGGTGGTGGCCAGTTTTCAAATTTTTAGATTAATCCACTCCTCACACCATACAGAAGTTTTTGAAACATTGCATAATTTTATCAATTTGGTGAGTAACTTTTGAAAAAAGAAATCCTAAACATTCAATAATTATTGGCCAAAACCCATGTCCACATTTTTATGTGTAAATTTTTTTTTTAAATAAAATGGAAATAATTTTGTAAGCCTAAAAGTTGTAAAGTTGTACCATTATTTTTTAGTTGGGAAATTGTGCAGTTATTTTTCTAATTCAGAATTTTACATTTACGTATTTTATCAAATAATGAAATCATTTTAATTTAATAAATATTTATTAGGTAGTTAAAATGATATAAAAAATTGTATCCTTTTATATAATGGTTCAGATGTTTTAGAAATTAAAAAAAGTCTAATTTATATTTATCTACAATTTTAAAAACTTCTTTTTAAGTAAGTGAATGATTTTATGAGAGGTTATTCAAAATAATAGTAATATTTAATTTAAATAAGATTTTATATTATTATAAATTTATGAATATTTAAAAAAAATAGAAAGAACGGCGTAATACTGTTTTAATAGCATTTTTTTAAAATATTCTTTAAAAATTTAATTTCTAAACCGTTAATTTTTTTAAAAATTATTATATTTTCTCCTGAAGCGATAAGTAATTAATAAATCTGTTTAAGCAATTTCAGGGTATTGGATATTAATTTTCAATTCTTAAATTGAACTATGTTTCAGTAATAGGGATCATTTGAAGGAGTTTTTAATATTAAAATATTTTTTATATAATTTCTAATAATTACTTAAGTAATTTTTTTTATTTTAGGATTTAGTCAAACACAAAATTTGTAATTATTTAAGGGAGTTTATTCATTTATCCACATGTATTTTAGAATATACATTCTAAAATCCACATCTTAAATAATTAGGTGTAGAATAAAAAAATATGTGGGATAAAAAAATTTGCAAGGAAGGAAATTTGAGGGGAACGGATTTTTCTAATGTTAAAATTTTCCTAACTTTATCAATTAGACATTTTGCTTCTGATCCTCTCTTTATAAATTGAACATTATTAATTTTGTAGATATTTATTAGATAAATGTACATAAAAGTTTCACATGCATATATAAGATGGTTACTGAAAAATTTAAGAACAATCATCCCCAATTAAAAAACACAAAGAACCTGTATAACAAGCCAGCTTGCCATCTTTCAAAAAATAAAGTTACCAATTCATGAAATTTACAATTTTAAGAAAATTTAAATATATTAGAATTTGAATTACTTCAATTTAAAATGGTTTGATTTTCTTAATATTTTATTTAAATAAGAAAATTTGAACTTGTTGAATTTTGTTTGCATAGAATATTTCCATTACCATGAAATATAAATAAATATTAACGATATTTAATAATTTAATTGGTGTTTCGTGATGTTATTTTTCGATGAAAGTCCGTCATTTTTTTTTGAGTTGATTTTCAACAAAATTTGGTCTTTATTAACATCAGATGATGTTATTTTAAAGTCCATTTCAGTCACACTTATTTTAATCGACATTTATCAATGTTATTGTATTGCTTTTTCAATTAATATTGACTTAAAAACTATACCAATGACATTGACAAAAAAAAAAAAAAAAAAATAATAATTAGT
>Ga0209700_104857_pt1 | contig 23545 bp, 9 predicted proteins | sample SiratroredBW_FD_187528 | JGI IMG/M metagenome (GOLD analysis project Ga0209700, IMG submission 187528) | Root nodule microbial communities of legume samples collected from California, USA - Siratro red BW (SPAdes) (version 2) | ecosystem: Host-associated > Plants > Roots > Nodule | place: USA...
ATATATATATATATATATATATACACACACGATAATTTTTTTATTTATATTTATGTTTTTAATTGTAATAATAGTTAAAAACGCATATTAAAAATACTAAAATAAAAGAAAACAGAATTTGATGATAACAAATTATTTACTTTTTCTTATTTTCATTTTTTATTTAATTTAAATAATTTTATTTGTTAGTTATTTTTATTGTCTCTTTTTTTCTTCTTTCTTTTTTCACTCTTTTACTTTCCCTCGTCTACTAAAAAGTATAAAAGAAATATTATTCTATTCTTAGTTATCAAATTAAAGATAACAGAAAGTTATATTTTATATAAAAGTTTGATGTATTAAACTCTAATAATAAAAGTGAGAAAATTTTAATTATAAATAAATTTAAAATATCTATATAACGTAATGGGGACAATCTATTCAAAAATATAAAAAAGATAATTATTAACTAACAATTTAAATTCACGAGAAATAAAGAGGAGGTAAATGTAAAATATAGGTTGAAGTCTCTCAACTTGTGATTTTTAATGTCTTTCTCCACTGAAGACTAATTCTTTTGAAATTTAAATATCACTGAATTTGGCTTATCTTTCTTAATAAAGGGTTCTCTACATACTTAATATAAATTTAACTAGAGTTATTTAGGGATTTATATAAAACTATTGAACTTAAACATTTTGTTGTTAAAAATAACTCAAAAAATTATAAAAATATTTTTTTATTAATCTTTTAATTATATAATAAAACTAACATAAATTAAAAAAGTTGAATAGAAAACGATCGCGATGGGACTCGAACCCACAATCTCCCGCTCCGGAGGCGAGCGCCTTATCCATTAGGCCACGCGATCAGATGGCTAATTTGCAGACACTATATTATAAGACTGCTTGTAAGAATTAAATTGTCCCAAAATGGAAACCGAAGTCAAACAAAACAAAATAAACTCTTAAATATAATTTTTGATCCTATATTTTTATATATGTGTAATTTTAACTCTTATAAAAATTTAATTGCAAATTTAGTTCTACAATTTTTTAATCAAACAATTTTAGTTCATTACTAATATGTTTTTCTAACAGAAAATGCTGTTGTGTACATTAATAAGAAGAAGATCAATTACTTATTTATATAAAATAAATAGTAATAACAGCTCTTAATTATGCATTTTAGTATCATCGTAAAAAATATGTTAATATTTTTTGTTAGCAATTAGATAAGATATCATGCTAGATTAAAATTGTTTCGTTATAGAAGCATAAAGAAATTAAATCTGTATGTTTATAACCAGAATTTTACGTTGATAAATCTATAAGGACGAAAAATAGAGTTAGGTAATAAATAAATAAATAAGCATAACTAAAGTATATGTACTGTGTAGATTACTTTTACATTGTTATTTTTAATGATGGAAACAAATTGCTTTTAAGGCAACTAAACATAAAACTTTTTCTTTAAGAAAAAGTTATTTATTCATTAAGTGCAGACTAAAGTTTAACTACAATAGAGTTCAATGAATAATCACATCTTTATAATTTAGAATAAATGCAACACGGCTCCCTTAAGGTAATAAAAGATTTTAGTCATAAATAAATTTAATATTAATATAGTATTATAAAATTAAAAAATATTTAATTTTAAAATTAAATTTCAAACTAATTTTTAATTAAAACTTTAAAATATCTTAATTGACTATTAAGATTATATCGGTATTGTAAATATTATTTAATGAAAAATATTATTTAATAAAAAATAGTTGTGAAACTTTTTCTTAATAAATAAATAATATTTTTTTAAAATATTTAATAGTTAAGGAATCTAAACGTTAAAGTTTTTTAATTTTCTATCGCCTTTTATTATTTGATCAGATTGACATCTATTTTTATCTCCTTAATTTCTTTAACTCTCTCTTATCTCCTTCATTCATCTACCTCTTTCACTATTTTTTGATATTATTATTTCAATTTGAGTGCTTAATTGTCACTACCCCATTATCCAATCATGTCTTTGTTTTATCATTTTGCGTTATCTTTTGATTTTGAATGTATAAATATAAGGTAAAAATCAATATTAGATTGATGAAATGATCTAAAAAATGTTTTATTTTTTATTATTATTTAACTAATCTCAAAATAATTTATGTAGATTTAATAAAGAGCATTAAAATTTTTAAATTTATAAATTAAATTTAAACATTTACCAAAAGACAAAATCGAAATAATATTGTGATCATTATATATCTTTATTATATATATGTTTTTATTTAGTAATATTCCATGAGATATGATTGGTTATATTGGGTAAGTATTGATTGTATTAACAGATCTTGAACGGATTTGAATGGATCTGTAGTAGAAAGTTTAGGGAAACAATGTAGTATATATTCTAATCTTTTGAGAAATAAAAATGTGGGGTATTTTGTCATGGTATCAGAGCCATACTCATATACACCCAACATATTGAACCATGGCTGAAGAACCTAATGATGGTAACCGTCAACAAAAAACTATCTCACCTTACGACATAACCACTCTTGACAGTCCTGGTCACTTGATTATGCAGGTACAATTGAAGGGCCATTGAGAAGATGACCGATAAGCAAGTATCATGGATAATATACACAGGAGCCTTGAACCACATGACAGGAAATTTGAGTGATTTACATAACTTACGAGTTATATCTCCATGTCCTGTTGGTTTACCATATGGAATCAATATTGTGACTACCAAGGAGGGATCCATTATTTTTTACCGTTATTTTGTCCTTGAGAATGTTTTATATGTTCCTGGATTATCTTGCAATTTAATTTCTGTGTCGCAGCTTATAGATCATTCTAATTGTACTATTCAGTTCACTCATAACATGTGTGTAATACAGAACCGCACTTCGAGGATGTTGATTGGTGAGGGTGAACGTCGGGATGGACTCTATTATTTCAAGGGGATACTGCGTAGTACGGCTTTGAAAGTTGACAAAGGGATATCTTTAGATCTTTGGCATCAACGATTGAGGCATCTGTCTATGCGAGTTACCAAGATAGTTTCAAGTGTAGACCTTGAGAAAGGTAATGAAAATTTGAATAATAAATGTTGTGATGTTTGTCAAAGAGGAAAACAAACGAAAAATAAATTTACTGCAATGATTTTAGATCATCTGATGCTTTTGAATTAATACACTATGATTTATGGGGCCCCTATAGAAATGTCTCTTCATGTGGAGCATCCTGGTTTTTTACTATTGTTGATGATTACTCTATAGCTGTGTGGATTTATTTGTTGATTGATAAGAAAGAGGTGTCAAGTACTTTGAAAATGTTTTTCTCCAATGTAGAGCATCAGTTTAATAGACAAGTGAAAATTATAAGGACCGACATCAGAACAGAATTTACTTGCATGAAAAATTATTTTCTTGAAAATTGAATAATTTTTCGAACATCTTGTATGGGGACACCATAACAAAATGGTCGTGTTGAATGTAAGCATCAACATATATTAAATGTAGCTCGAGCTTTGAGATTTAAAGGATGTTTACCTATTGAGTTTTGGGGAGAATGTGTTCTCACGGCTGGTTTCTTGATAGATAGAACCCTTTCCTCAGTTTTGAATGAAAAGACTCCTTATAGAATGCTTTTTGGTTGTGACCCTACCTATGATCATATACGAGTGTTTAGATCATTATGTTATGCTCATAAACAAGGGAGGTTAGGCGATAAATTTGATTCCCGAAGTAAGAGATGTATTTTTGTGGGATATCCATATGGGAAGAAGGAATGACGTTTGTATGATATAGAAACCGATGAATTTTTTGTCTCACGAGATGTCAAGTTCTCAAAAATAGATTTTCCTTTTGCTCATCTTCCTAAGGAAGATTTGCCTATAATTTCTGGTTTGGTTGGGTCTGATGTTGATTTGGAGGAGTTTGATGACTTGTGAAAAAAAGATGGAACAAGACACGACGATCATGTTGTGCCTGATGCAATACTGGTGCAATATGAAGTTGAAGTTATTCTTCCAATAAATAATACTTTTGTACAAGAACCAAATGAGTAAGATGATCAAGAATTTCATAAGGAATTGTTGGGTCTAGGTCACAGAAAAAAAAACCATCAGTTTTGTTGCATGACTATGTCATTCATACAATACATAAATTGAGTCCATTCCCACTAACACCTAAACCGCAATATTCCTCAGGTAATTCCTATCTCATTGCACACTATGTGAATTGTAATAATTTTTCTCTACGACATAGAATGTTTCTTATAGCAATACATGTAGAACGTGAACCTGTGACATATTCTGAGGCAGTAAAAGATGAGCGATGACGAGATGCAATGCAACGTGAGATAAATGCATTGGAAAAAATGATATGTGGGAGATAGATGACATACCAACAAACAAGAAGCTACTAGGTTGCAAATGGGTCTACAAAATCAAGTATCACTCTAATGGCACAGTGGAAAGATTCAGAGCTAGGCTTGTAATCTTTGGAACCACCAAGTTGTAGGGATTGACACTACACTGAGGCTTTTGCTCCAGTTGCTAAGATGATAAATGACTACAGTGCAAGTATTTCTTGTAGTAGCTGCTGCAAAGAATTGGAAGGTCATCAAATGGATGTTCACAACACCTTTCTTCATTAGCAGATCTAAAATGGATTTGAACGGATCTATAGGAGAAAGTTTAGAGAAACACTGTTGTATATATTTTAATCTTCTGAGAAATAAAGATGTGGGGTATTTTATCAAAGGTATAAAGAGATTTAATACTTCAACACAAGATATTACATTTAAGTTCATTTTTTTGGGCAATCAGATTTATTTTATTTTTTAACTTAGTCTTATTTTATATATTTATAAGTTATATTAAGCGTTATATATATATATATATATAATTTTTAATTTTATATATAAATATGTTAACTATAATATATGAATCAAGTAATTCAAAACATAAAAAAAGGAGAAGAGTTGAGTTTTTTATTGAATCACACAAATAAACTATGGATAAATTTATAAAATAAATAAATAAATTAGAAAATACAAGTGAGTGTTTTTGAATGAAGAATATAACAATATAGATAAATAAAAATAACAATAAATAATATGATCAAGTCAATGAGAGAATATTGATATGAAATTAAAACTTACAAGTAAAAAAGTAATTGATATAGATTTTTCAAAGAATAAATACTCTAGACACCTTACTCCATCAAATTACATTAAAAAATTGTCTAATGGAGAGAATTATGAAACAAGAAGACTCATTTATTCTAGAGATTTAGATAGAGTTTTTTTGTTTTTGTTGTAAATTGTTTAATGTTGTTTGTTGTAAGAAGATAATAGAGATTGAATCTTGATGAGTTTTTATAATTAATATGGTAAGATTTAAAAATGATAAACCAATTGACTATATATAAAAAATAATTTTTGTTCAAATGCATATATAAGAGCATATATAACGTCTAGAATAATGTTAATAATTTTACTTTCAGTTAGTTGTTTCAGCTAAAAGAAAAATTTTAAAACTTAAATTAATAAATTTTATTTAAGATCAACGATCTCAACAAAGATTAAATAAATTAACTTTAAAAAAAGATATGTTAAATAAAATTAATTATAATAATTTAGTAGATAATTTTACATTACAAAAAATTTAAAAAAATAAATTTTAAATAAAATATCATAATTTTAATAAATTATTTTATTAATTTAAAAAAACTTTATTTTTTTTATTTTATTTTAGATCCTTAAACCGTCGCTAAACATATAAATCTGATTATTTATTTATTTTTTTCCAATGCTTTTGGATTTATAACCGAGTCAACATTATAAAAAATATTATACATATATTAGATTCTTTTTATAATGATTCTCTCTAAGCCTTTTAGAATTATAACCTATGGTATCCATCGGAAGACTTCTAAAAGTTTTGTCGACGTTATCAAATATATTATATATTCCTGAGACTTATACGATCAATTTGGTCAAACCCATTTAATCCACATTCTAAATAAACTTACGTGAATTTACCTATTAGACTAATAAAATAACTCATTTATAAAATAATAATAATACTTAAAATTATATTATAATAAAAGAACTAAAAAAATATATTTAAATATATACATTATAATGATTAATCTAAAGATAAAAATTAATTTTATTATGACTTAAATTTAAAAAAATACATTTATTTTGATTATTTTATTTAAAAATTACCTTTTAAAACAAATCAAAATGACCGTTAGCCTAAACCAATTTCATTATCACACCAACTCTTTATATATATTGGTTGATGCAATTGAATAAAGAAACTTTGATTTAACTCTAAAATTTAACTGTAAAATATGAAAGAACAGCAAAAAAAAAGAGAAAAAGTCTGCTGGCCCAAGACCTACAACCAAAGAAGAATAACCTAAAAAATAAAGGAGAATGATTCAAGAGAAGAGGAAAAGAAACTTTGGAAGACTTTTACTTCTCAAACTGGCTTGATACAAATGAAAAATGACTCTATTTATAGTATCTATGAAAACATTCTAGACTCCTAATTAATTTGAACATCCCAACTACCTTATTAATTGTAGACTTCCCAACTACCCTATTAACTCTAGACATCTCTAGAATATTGTAGACTTCTCCCACTTACTGTACTAATTATATAAAAGTCTAGAATATTGTAGAACAAAAAATCAACTTTATTTTCAACACACTCCTCTTAAAGTGATTTTTTGGATATTATCCTGAGTCTCGTATGAAGGAAGTCTTGGAAAATGAATTTGTAAAAATGTTGACAATATTTTCCTAACTTCGCACTACCAATGCGTCCATGGTGTTGTCAAGAACCTTTTCTCTAATAAACTCATGCTCATCTGGTTCTTGGGACGATTGTGTCTTTGCCTGCGTTTGTGCTCGTGTTTGCATTTGATCTCCTTCTGATTCTACTTTGCATTCTGTCCTACACCGTTTCAATCCAATAGAAACTCCCAACAACTTAAGAACCTCTACCTTTGCCATATTCACCATCGTACATGGCAGGAAGCCAGCGGTGCCATCGACATGCACAATATCATCAGTCGAAGAAACATGCTTCGTAGGCAAAAGATCTGGAGCTTTCCTTTCCGACACTGACACACTCACATCACCAGCAGATGATTCTAACTGCTGACGGCTAAAACTAGAATCGTAATTGGTCATCAAAGTGAGTATGTCATTACACAAACTCTTCAACTGACTCATCTCGTGATTCAGTTTCTTGTTCTCGTTTCTAAGTCGTTCAATTTCCTCTAACAGCTCGGGCACAGTGGAGCAATTCCTTGTGTGTTGCATTGAATTATTATTTTCAACAATTAGAGATGAGTTCGAGGACAATATTTGTTCATCGTCGGAAGTCGTTGGAGACATTGCTTTTATGGTCGGTGTTGGTACATTACCGTTACAGTATTGACCGTGAATTTGGCTTCATTCCCAATATACTCTTGGAGGTTGGAAAACTTGGATTGGTCTCCCGTTAGATGATGGCCGCAACCGGAATCCACGATTTAGTCATCTTCAAAGTTGATGGAAGCCAAGGCATCTACCGATTTTGTCTCTGCCACAAAACACTTCCCCCAGTCTTCTTCCTCCTCAATCTTGTCAGCTACATTGCTCTCTCGTAATTTAACTCGGCAAAATCTTTTGATATGCCCAGTTTTGCCACACCGATAGCATTTGAAAATCTTCTTATTGGAGGTAGTGTTAGAAGACTCACTATGTACTCCACTCGGACTGGAGTTGCTTTGGTCATATGGGCGAGAGGTCGAGCTATTTCGATTTCCTTTATTCTTGATAAACTTCTGTCTTGCCATGAGAGCACTCCCTTCTCCTTCTTTTATTGAGACACTAGCCATTTGCTTTGCTAGTGACTCTTGAGAGGATAGTAGATTCTCGAACTCCTCCAAGGATGGTTGTTGAACCCATCCTTGTATCGATGTCACATATGGAATGTACTCCCACTTCAATCCTCAAACAATAATTCTTCTTATCCGAGCTTCAGAAATTGTCTCTTCTAGATTTAACAAGGAAATCTCCGAACAAAGATTTTTAATTTTAAGAAAATACTCAGAAATGGATAGATTACCTGCGTGGTGTTAGCCAGCTCATTCTCTAAAATCTGAAGTCGTGCTTCATCCTTCTTATTGAAGAGTCTGTCAAGAGTCCTCCAAATTTCATGGGCTGAATTGCACCGCATGATGTGATCGAATAAGCCGTGAGAAATCGATCGCTTCAACACGAACTCCATTTTTGCATTCAACTGCTTCCATCTTTTGAATGCATCAGCATTTCCTTGCTCGTCTGTGGGAGAAGTTGTATTAATCCCATCAACAACATCCCACAAATCTTCACCAACGAGGTAAGACTCCATACAAGTCCTCCATACCTTGTAGTTGGACTGATTTAATACCTCAATACCAAGTCCACTACGACCACTTGAATTCATTTTTGAGGTATAGGTTGATTTTTCCACCAAAGGATCTTGACACACGATACTAGAGCCCTTATGACTCTCATACCATGTAAAATATAAAAAAACAGCAGAAAAGAGAGAAAAAGTCTGCTAGCCCAAGACCGAACACTCAAAGGATAGAAAAATACAACCAAATAAGAATAACCTAAAAAAATAAAGGAGAATGATTCAAGAGAAGAGGAAAAGAAACTTTGAAGACTTTTATTTCTCAAAATGGCTTGATACAAATGACAAATAACTAACTCTCTTTATAGTACTCGTGGAAACATTCTAGACTCCTAATTAATTAATTTGAACATCCCATTTACATTATTAATTGTAGACTTTCCAACTACCCTATTAACTTTAGACATCTTTAGAATATTCCCAACTACTCTACTAATTATATAAAAGTCTAGAATATTGTAAAATAAAAAATCAACTTTATTTCCAATATCAATAACCCAATTCCTTAAATTAATTAATGACCAATCTCCAAGTTTATTAAAATTCTTAGCTTACCGGACCAAAATTGTTTTTGGATGAAGAGTTTAATAGAAATTACAGAACAACAAAAGGAGATTTGTAAGAAATAAATAAAACAAAAATAGAATGAATATAATGTACTCTTTGAATTGATGATGATGATGATAATAATGATAATAATAATAATAATAATAATAATAATAATAATAATAATAATAATAATAATAATAATAATAATAATAATAATAATAATAATAATAATAATAATAATAATAATAATAATAATAATAAGTTATATATTTTTTAGATAAAATAAATAAATAAAACATTTTAAAAATATTTAGTGTTAACTATTTTAACTTTTTTTACTTTATTATTTTTGTAAAATTATTTAATATTTAATTCGTTTTAATAGCTTAAAAAAATAAAGAGGAACCATTGTCTTTTTGTTCCGTTTCATCACAAACAAATTTCCTTCGTAGTTGTCAGGCCACACGTGCGGATGGCATAACAATAGTAACCACGAACATGCAAGGGTACTTTTGTAACTCCACAAAATGTCCCAAAATATGTACAACCGCAGTGGATAGAGAAATTTTTAGAGAGGGAATTTTCTGTTTTCTAGAGAGAGAAAGAGAAAGCGCCGTCATTTTCCGGGAAAAAGGGTCGAAGCAGGAGCAAACTCTGAAGAGATAGAGTAATGGGCGAAAGCGTGAGAAACCTGAAGTGGGTTCTTTTCATTTTCCCTTGAAACCTCTGTTTCTGGTTCAAATTTCGTACTTTTTATTTTCAATCTTTCCCCTTTTCAACTTCAGCAAACACAAGAACGGGTTTTTTCCTTTTCATCAGGTACCTAGGTCAATTTTCATGCTCTGTTATCAGTTTTTGCCGTGTTTAGTTTTGATGGTAAAAGATTAGATTAAGGGAAGTAGGCTGATCGTGTGTCTGTGTGGTGTGTTAAAATCATCGAAATATGTTTTTATGGTAATGAAATTCGTTACATAAAGATGGGATGGGCTGAATTCACTGCTGAGAATATAAGTTACCTTAACTGTAGTTTCCGGACTACATGTGTGAGTGCAATTTATTTAGAACTTAGTGAACTTAAACAGTAAATTTTCACTTGTCATCTAGTGTCGTACTAGTCATTTCCAAATGAAGATTGGTTATCAAATGTGTTGTGTGTGTGTGAGAGAGAGAGAGAGATAGAGAGGGTGAATTTGATGTTTATTTTATGGCCACACATGAGAGACATAATGGTCCTTTAGCCATGGAAATTCCACCATATGACGTTGTTCTACTGCCCAAATTCTTTGTTCTGTCTCAAAACTGTAGTTTTTTATGTTTCTTTATAAATTAGTAAGTACACCATAGCAAACTTTTAATGTTATCTTTTGGCCAATTAGCCAGGTTATCAATATGTAACTTGGCATGTGTAGTAGATCATAGAGGTGTAATTCATTTGTTTCCATCTGCAGTGATTATATTGTTGCATTTTAATTGTTTCTTAAACCACCTACCTTGATTCCATTGTGTTCACACAGGGCCACTGCTGTCCAATTAAGTTGTGTTTCATTGGTGCAAGGGAGTTGGTCTTATCTTGGAAGTTTCAATTCCTCACATATTTATTTGGTGTCCAAGTATTACTAGAAGTTTAGAGCTTTTATTTGATTTCTTAATGAGGTATTGTCTTAGAAGTTAAAAGCAATGTCATGATGGAACAGCCTAGATTCTACAAACACCTTCAATGCAATACCATGGAACCTAGAAATGAGGAGTTCCAGCCTGGATCTCAATCAGTAATTCAGGACCATATGGATGGCATGCATACTATTAGACGGCCATCTGACTATAGCACATCAGATGTTAAACCGGTACTTAATTATTCAATACAGACGGGTGAGGAATTTGCTCTTGAATTCATGCGAGATAGGGTGAATCTCAGGAAGCCCATGTTTTCAAATGTTAGTGATTCCAATTCCAATTATGCAACTGGTTGCATGGAACTGAAAGGCGTCTTAGGCATCAGCCATGCAGCTTCTGAAAGTGGATCAGACATTTCTATGCTATCCAAAGCTGAGAAAGGTTCAACAGAATTTAACAGACAGAGTACATCATTACATGGAGACAGAAGCAATTATGGGTCAATTCATTCAATACCAAGAGTTTCATTGAATCAGGAGAATAGTCGATTTGTTCGTGGGTATGGCTCTTCTGTTGGTTCTGACAGGTCGTCAATGATGAAGTGTCTCTGTAGCTTTGGTGGCAGAATATTACCACGACCAAGTGATGGGAAGCTAAGGTATGTTGGAGGTCAAACTCGTATTCTTCGTCTAAGAAAGGACATATCTTGGCAGGAGCTTATGCAAAAAGCATTGTTAATCTATAATCTGGTTCATGTACTAAAATATCAACTTCCTGGGGAAGATCTTGATGCATTGGTATCAGTATCGTCTGATGAGGATTTGCAGAATATGATGGAGGAATGTAATCTTCTAGAAGATAGAGAGCGCTCAAAAAAGCTTAGGCTGTTTTTGTTCTCAATGAGTGATTTGGAAGATGCTCAATTTTCTCTCAGCAGCATTAATGATGACTCTGAGGTCCAATATGTTGTTGCTGTTAATGGCATGGACTTTGGATCAATAAACAGCTCAACCCCGCTTGGTGTCAGTTTTTCAGCTGATGATCTGCATGAATTGGAACAGCAAACTTCACATAGAGAGACTAACAGAGCTGCTGTAGATTCTATCCGGGCCAGCAACGCTCCCTTGACTAACAAATCTGATCCTTCATCGACTATTCATTCGTCACAAGCAGTTCTACCAAATGCCTCAAATTCTTATGAAATTGATCAACTATCTTATGGTGACCAAATGGCTCAGTTTGGGGAATATAGTCGTCAATATTTTGTTCACCATGGCCTTAATTCCACTCATAACCCTGTTGTAGAGACTCCTATTCCTATGACTCCTCATCTGCTTAAAAATCAACAAGGGGTTCAGAATGAAGACCATCTATCTATTGGATTACAAAATCAAAATTCTCAGTTATCTGCAACGCAGGTGAAAAGGATAAGTGATAATTCAGTTAAACAAGGGAGTGACTCCGAAAAAGTTTTATCCTCAGAAACCACGTCTCCAGCTCCCTTACAAACCTCTGATAGTGGCGTAAAAAGTAATTTTCCTGAAGCATCAGTTGTAGTTACCATGCCTGAGGGACATCTACCTTCATTGCCTTCAACAAAAATGGTGCAGCACAAGGATTATGAAGAGTTCTCTTCTACTTCTGGCAGCGCATTTGTTCCTACTTATGTTGATTCCCATGCCAATGCAATTGATTTGAGTTGTCTTCATCCTCCTCCACTTCCTGAAAGAGTTTATTATTCAGAAAGAACTCCTAGGGAGCAAGTAGAGTTGTTGAATCGTTCCTCAAAGTCAGATGACACGCATAGTTCTCAAATTCATGTGTCAGATTTACTTTCTGATGTCAAATCAGAGGACCCAGTAACAGAATCTGGGGACAACTTGCATCCAACTGATGAGTTGGGTAATGTAGAAAAGCCCTTGAATGCAGATGGCCATACCACTGACAACGGGTTTCCCAAAAATCAAATGAGCAAACTGTTGCCTGATACAAACAGTCTGATTAATCCAAAACTATCTGACCACACAGACCCTGAGTTGAAGCCAGTGCTGTCAAGCAATGAAGGAACTAAAGATGTTGAAACTGAAAATTATCGTAAAGATAGCCAAACCAAGCCTTTGCTTGATGAAACTGAAACCAAGACCAAAACCAAAGATGGTAAATCAGATCTTACGGCTTTGCATCATGTTTCCTCTGCTAAGCGTCTTGATGATCTAGCATCCAATCTTCCAGAGATTGATTGGGGTGAAGCCTCAGGGAAGGAATCTAATGATGGTTGTATGGTACAAGAACTACCTGTATCTGTAACTGGGAACATAACCAAAGATGTTTATCAAGATTTTCCCCAAAGTGTTGTTTCTAAACAATCTCAAGGGGACATTCTTATTGACATTGATGATCGATTTCCCCGGGAATTGCTTTCAGATATGTTTTCTAAAGCAATACATGGAGAAGAAGATCCCTCCAGTCTACATCCACTGCCCGGAGATGGAGTAGGCTTAAGCATAAATATGGAAAATCATGAACCCAAAAGATGGTCATATTTTCATAAATTAGCACAAGGGCTTGATAATGTCTCTCTTATTGATCAAGATCATCTTGGTTTTTCACCCGGGATAGGAAAAACAGAAGATAATAGAACTCACCATGTTATGCCGCTAACAACTGATGGAGATCCCCTACATCATGAAGATTCCCATCTCAATTTTAATGAAGAAAATCCCCAGGACTTACATGTAAGGATTGAAACTGAAACTACCATTCTGAAGTCCAATTATAATCAATCCCAACTTAAGGACAATGAGAGTATGCAGTTTGATGCTATGATGGAAAATCTAAGAATGCCAGGGTCAGAGTTTGAGGTACTATTTCAATTTTTCATTTATTTCTTTGTGTAAGGTTGTGTAGATCTGTATTTCCAATAATTAAAGATCTTTGGTTCAATTTAGGATGGGAAATTTGATGTGAAAAATAACAACCTACCTCCACCCCTTGATCCTTCTTTCGGAGATATTGACATTAGTACTGTGCAGGTAAATCATGTTCTTATATACTTTTTTTGTACGTGGAACATGTTTTGTTATTTTTGAGCAAACTGAAGGCTCTGTTGCCTTCTTAATAAGCCTTTCACCTTCTGAGAAGCTAGCTACTGATTGTCTGACGTGTGTAAATGGGAGTATTAGTGTATGTATTAACATGCGGGAATAACTATAACTATTTGAGTAAACTTGAGTAAGTATGTTCTAATAGATATGAGTATGAGTATTGCATATGATACAATTCACAAATATGACAATTTTCTAAATCTGGTTACAACAATATAATGTGTGTACCCATAAGGTTGTATCTCTGTTGATCACATATGCTTAATTGTCTTTTTGACACACGCACACATATGTGCATTAGAGCTAATAAGCAATGTTTGGGTATGACATATTGCAGGCTTGATTCTTAATTACTTATTTAATTATCGTTGTTACATAATTTGAGTTGGATTCTTTAGATTTCAGAAGTTTATTGGTAGTAATAGTTGATTGGATCTGGATCCATACAATCTAGACTTGGACACGTCACTCATGTTAATCTAATTTACATCTATCTTTTTCATTTAAAGCATACTGCAGATGCAGAGTCTGTCATAACAGCAATTAGATCATGCAACATATCTTCCAAGTCTCGCCAAAGTTTAAAAGAATATTTAATACTCTGCAGACCTCGGCTTTCTCATCTCTTAGTAATAGGTTGAATGAGGCATGTTACCCGTAAATAAGAAAAGGATCGAGATTGGGATCTATCTTATTATTCTGGAAAGGATTTAACTTTAAGAGAGTGGGGAGAAATAAGGGTCTGTTGAATACCCTGTGTACTATTCTAATTCATCTTTGGCTCTGTCACAAGATTTGTACTAGAGAATAATACCCAAGTGTTATTCATTTATTTTCTGTGTCTTCTTTTTTGTCCTTATCCAATTCTATTGATAAAACTGGTATTATAACAGTGAGAAAGAACGGGTTTTTATTGGGTAAGACTAGTGAGAAGCCTGCTAGGAGCTAATACACTGCTCTATATTTCAAGAGGTCCGGATCAACTCTACCTTCTTATTTACCAGAAGTTCGTTAACTGTTTATAATTATCCCTATCTACAGGAAGATGCTGGTCTACCAACATAAACCTGCCCGTGATGGGCGTAATCAAATGCAGGTCCTCACAAACCCCTGTATTTCTTTGTCCAATTAACCTAATTATCTAACTAATGGGTATCTATCATCTATCAATCGGTAAAATGCTATTGGAGATTGATTTCACTGTCTCTTCTCATGTATTTTCTTCTCTAGGCCAACAAGTTCAATTACATAGATAATTCATGAACTTATTTTAACACGATTCCTTTATTAGAAAAACCTAGATTACTTAAGTGTGCACCCGATTCCTATATGAAAAATATTAAGCAACCAACATTAAGGATGAGGATATACAACTGACTTGATGGTTCTTAACCCGTTCCTAGTTGTAAGCTATACCATGATTTTTTCCTAGATTCTAATTTATAAAAGGGTTTTCCAATCATAATTAAAATTATGAAATCATGATTTGGTTAGCTAGACCAAACAGGCATTAAGAATAAAGTGAAAACAATTAATCAAATAACCAAATAATGTTGGAAAAGAGAAGATAAATGACATGGTCTGGTAGCCTTATCAACCTCTAACAAGTTGTCTAGCCACTCATGGCTTACATTGATACAAGTACAAAAAGAAAAGAGATGATTACATAGATTCTAATTTGTGTTTGCTTAGGATTACCGGGTGTACTAATCGGGGGTATAAGATTGCATGTTCTCCAGTCTTAGAAATTAGATTTTAGACTTAACTTTATAAAACTAACTTATAATGTGAGATTTGTACTTATTTATATACTATAATTTGGTCATATATCTAGACGATGTGAGATCTTCAATACATTCTCTCATGTTGAGGATTGACCATCTCGAATGTGAGACTAGATACTTATAGGTGGTTCAATAGTAGGTGACATGATAGACCTAACAAATCTTGCTAGAATAGACTCTAATGTCATCTTAAGCACTAGAGAAGAAAGACATTGAGGTGAAATTGTTTTTTTGAGACATGGGTGCTTTATTTATATTGTGAAAAAATAATTAATATAATAAATATAGGAGATTTGATATCCTTTAGGCTTTGTTTGGTTAGGGGAGTGGATTTGAAGGAATTTGAGTGGATTGTGTGTGGATGATAAAGTTGTTTAGATTAATGGATAAATGGTAAGATTTGAAGGAAATGTTTGTGAAAGTTTGGAAATGAATTGATAGATGTTATAGATTTTTTTATTTTTTTGATTGATATATTTGTGAAATTACTAATTGGCCCTTGTGGAAAAGAGTGTTTTGTAATTTTCAATTTACTTACAAGGACTGTTTCATAATTTTCAATTTCATTTTTTCAAATCTCTTCACGTTAGCAAGGATCACATCCTGCAAATCTTCCCCAATCCATCCTGCCAAATTAATGTAACCAAACAGATTTCATCACAACAATCCATCTTCTTGTACAATGGAACCACACAAATTGGTTCAACCAAACACAGTGTTAAAGATGTTATACATGAATAAATAAAATTGTTCCTAATATATATATATATATATATATATATATATTTATATTTATAATCTAGATATTCCTAATTATATAGGATCAGTTTCTTATTTCTATAATTATAACATTCCTCCTCAAGCTAGAGCATATAGGTCGTATGAGCTTAGCTTGTTGCAAATAGAATCAATACTTGATGCTCTTAATGACTTGGTGAATATGTCAACTAACTGTACATTAAAATTGACAAATCTATTGATTTTTTCAGACTGCAATTTTTCTCTTATTAAATGACAATCCACCTTGATATGTTTAGTCTTTGCATTTAAGACAAAATTAGAGACAACATGTTATGCCGCCTGGTTGTCACATACAAGGTGCATTTGAGAACTTTATTCAAATTTAATTTATGTCCTATATTTCACTCCTACACTTCATCTTGCCACAATATTTTTGTTTCTTACTTTTCCATTATATTAAATTACCTCTAACAAGAACACAATACCTTGAACTGGAGCATCTATCGCTTGGTTACCCTGCCCAATCAGTGTTAAAATACCGAACAATTTGAGCATTTCCCTTATCTTCATAAGTAAGTCCTTTTCTTGGGCTTTCTTAATATACTTTAAGATCCCTAAGACTACATCCCAATGATCTTGATAAGGAGAGTTTAAAAATTGACTTACTATACTCACTACAAAGACGATGTCAGGATGAGTCATAGGAAACAATTTAACTTACCAACTAACCTTTTTTATCTCCGAGGATTAGAATATGTTTTTCCTTGATAAGGTACAAGTTTGATACTTGGATCCATTGGTGTGTCTATAGGCTTAGCATTTACCATCCTTGTTTCTTTTAGAATGTTGAGAGCTCATTTTTTGAGACATGAACAAAGTATCCCTGGAATGTGCCACTCTTATACCAAGGAATTACCTCAAGTGTTCAAGATCTTTTTTTTGTAACTTTTGAGCAAGATGTTGTTTTAGTTGTACAATATCCTTCTTTTCACTACTTGTGATAACAATATTGTTCACTTATACAATGAGATAGATACATCCTTGGGGAAAATGATAATAGAACAAAGAATGATCAACATCACTTCATATCATTCCAAACTGTTGAATGACAATTTGGAAATGCCCAAACCATACATGGGGTGATTGGTTGAGACCTTATAGGGACCTAGGTAGATGACATACCATGTTAGATGACTCCTTTGGAGCAAAAAGTCCAGGAGGTTGTTCCACATAGACCCCATCAGGATCACCATGTAGAAATGCTTTGATTTCAAGTTTAAACAGAGTCCAATGGTGAATAGCTGTAATGGAAAAAAGAAGTTGAATGCATGCCACTTTGACAATGAGAGGAAGTGCCAGTATAATCTTGGCCATAGATTTGTGTGTATCCTTTGGCAACAATAATCTTGACCTCATGGACCAAGCCCCAAGCCCCAACCATAACCTTATTCTTTTTTGGCAATAGTAGGTTGTCACGAAACAGAAGGCAGTGAAGGACTTTGGTGATCATTAGCTTTCACCATTTGCAATAGTTCTATTAGCAAATGGCGCCTTAGGTTCTCATTAGACATGAAAAGGAATTGGTGCTTTGTTTTAAGGCAAAAAATATGGAAGAAAACACAACATTGGAAGATATTAGCAAATGAGACAGTTTTATTTTTCTTATCCGTACATGAATCAGATGTAATTGAACATCTTAATTTTGAAAGGTGTTTTTTTTTCAATAGTGTTGTTAAATAAGCAGTATGGTGCTGCCATAACAGTATGGTGTGGTGGTTTTGGTAGCCGTCAAAATCCGTTCATAGAGAAATTCAGAGAGAAAAAGTTGAACTGTAAATGGAGCGTTTCATTTCATTTTTAACCTACTGAAAACAGAATACAGAGGGAACATTTATAGAAGCTTCTCTAAGGGTACGTTGTGCAAAGGCTGGTACATAGTAACAACTGTTACAGATGGCACAACAAACCAGAGAATATTCTAGAATGAAAAGAAATACTTTTTTACAGTACATGTGTTATACTCTAATTCCACCCCTCAAACTCAAGGTGGAGGTTTGTCAAAAAAACCCTTCACATTGAGTTTGCCTTTAAGAAAGTCAATTCTGGCTAGGGAGAGAGGCTTTGTGAGCACATCTGCCCATTTATCCAAAGCTGCAATGTGATAAGTCAAAAACTGCTTGGATAGAACCGTATCACAGAAGAAAAAGACATCAATCTCCATATGTTTAGTATGACAGTGAATGACAGGATTGTGAGCAGGACAGGGGTAGCAAAAGGAACGTGAAGTTCCTTTAACAAAGCTTGAACTTAGCTGAGGTCTTAGCTATATTGCGATATCCAACTTCAGTGTTGGATCTGGCTGTAACCTGCTGTTTTCTTGACCATCAAGAAATCAAGTTAGGTCCCAAGAAGATAACAGAACCATAGGTGGACATTTTGTCATCAATATCAGAAGCCCAATCAGCATCATTCACAGGAGTAATAGATAAATGTCTGCAAAACTGCAGCTTGTTGCATGTAAAGATCATGAGAGGGAGTGCCCTTAAGATACCTAAGAATTCTCTTGACAGTCACCCATGAGAGTCTATGGGATTTGCAATGAATTGGCAGACTCTGTTAACTGCTAAACTAGTTTCAGGTCTTGTGTCAGTAGCGTAGTGCAAATCACCAGCTACAAATAAGTTGGATCCTGAAAAAAATCACCACCACTTTTAGACAGTTTGCATGTAGAGGTCATAGGAGATGAAATAGAATGAGCATCAGCCATATTAGTCCTGTGTAGGAGATCTCTAACGTACTTGCTCTGAGTCATAAAATTGGGATTTGTCAGGTAGGTGTTTGATCTCAATACCCAAAAAACAGTCCAAATGGCCCAGCTGTTTTAGAGAAGATGTGGAGTTAAGATGTTCAGTAATCTGCTGAATGAGTTGGGCTGAGCTGCCAGTGATGATAATATCAACCACATAGATGAGGATAAAAACAGTGTGAGCTGGAGTCTTGTACACGAACAAAGACTGATCATATTACTAGCTTGAAATCCAACCTGAATAAAGGTAAGTTTTAGTCTAACCACTGCCTGGGTGCTTGTTTTAGGCCAAAAGGGGTCTTGTTGAGTTTATGAATGAGATATTTCTCTTCAACTTCAAATCTTGGGTGCTGCACCACATAAACTATTTCATCGAAGAGGCCATCAAGAAAAACATGATCCACATAGAACTGAAATAATTCCCAATTACTAGCGAGGACCAGAGTGGTGATGAGTCTGATAGTAGTAGGTTTAACAATAGGAGAAAATGTCTCATGAAAATCAAAGCCACGGACTTGATGAAATCTTGGAGCCACTAACTCAGCTATGTATTGTGAAACCCTGCAGCCTAGAATTATGAAATCCAGACTTGTACTACCTGGTTTACATGGCATGGTTATTAACAGTTCTGGGACAGAAAATCAGCAGATGCGGAAGACTCAGAAGGGGTGAGGAGCTAGACCCTGTCTGTGACACAAGTTTAAGGCAGCCCTGAGCATTATGGTCACCAATTTCAAAAGAGGGAAGAGACTGCTGTGAGGGTGTAGCAGCAAGTATAGAAGAGGAGACAAGTTTGAGGTGTGTGAGTTCGAGAGAACGAAGAAGGATTAGAACACTGTTGAGGCAAATCTGGCTTAAGGGTGAAATATTGAGAGGGAGAGATGTCCTTAGTGAGACTTTGCTGGACAAGACTAACAGCCAGAGTGGGATTGACACACTCTGATGCCAACTTGAGATAAATAAAAAAGGACACAGTATTCTTTTGAGAGCTTAATTTTGCCTCTTCGGTTCTCATGTTTATATATTAACTGTAGACTGTTCTCTGATACAATGAGGAGAGGAAAGGGTAAAAAGCAAGTAAAGGCATTTCTAGGATCCTAGGTAGAGATAGGTACAGCACAAAACTTTTTAGTGAAGCCTATTTAAGGCTTATTTTAAGCCTATTCTAACAGTTGAGGAGGTTATGGAGCACAAGGTTGTGCAAGTAGTTAGTTGCTGACAATGGAAGTGATTATGCGTTGGCTAATAAATATTATTCCCAATTTTCATTTTTACAATTGAAGGCAACAAGGACAATGAAGGCTGCCTAAGCTGGATTCAGTGAAGATGTAACCAGCCTCTAATGTGAGGACTTCCCAAACTTTGTAAGCGTTGTTTAAGCCATATTTCTAGTTGTGGGAATAATCCACCCGCTATGAGGTTGCAGTTAAGACAGCCCCCCAAAGATGTCTCAACTAAGGCATGCTGGGGTGATTGAAATCAAGGAAGCTTTCAAGCAAGATGGCTAGGGTTTTAGCCCGGTAGCAGGGCCCCAAGGTTGAGAAATCTATTACCAATTCGCAACATGAGGAAAAGTGAATATCATATTCTGATAATTTAAAGAGCTCAAGGATCACTATTTATACAACTTTGATCATAAATGCTATGCCAGAATTATGGACATGAAATCAGATTTTATTACCACAAACAAGGAAACCTTGACCAATTAATCCTAATGAAGGAATAAATCTAATTAAATCTGTATAGAAATAAAAAGTGCACAGGTTACATGTTATAGCACCATGCATCTGCTGCATCATTCTCGTCACCATTACACTATACTTCTTCCTCTTGTGGGCTTGTAGTTTGACATTCTTTGACACAATTTTGTAAAATATTTAGCTTCTCTAAAATGTAGATTCTCAATGTCTTTATAGACAATTGAATAAACCTCTTGTTCATGATATGGTGTTTTAGAATTTTTCTTTCTCTCTTTTGAACTTGTAAAGTTTATGCTTATTTGGCCATTTAGCTGTTATATATGTGTTTGTATGTGTGTGTGGGTTTATATATTATAAATGCACAAATTTTCAATGTGTACATTATATCATGCCATAGTGCTGACCTGAAAATATTTAGTTCATTACTTCATTTATTTCTTTGTCTTTTTATGCAAATTGGTAGGTCATTAAGAATGAAGATCTTGAAGAGCTGCGAGAACTAGGTTCTGGTACCTTTGGAACTGTGTATCATGGAAAATGGAGAGGAACAGATGTTGCTATTAAAAGAATAAAGAAGAGCTGCTTCACGGGTCGGTCATCTGAACAAGAGAGATTGGTAATTTTTTATTTAATGGATGTTGTAGAGGGTGCACTATTTTTTCATTAAAATAAAATGAGAAAAAGATTCTTTTTGTCTTGATTGTTTCAATTTCTTTAATCATGATATATTTTGAGCTGGGATGATATTTGCTTTTCTCAGACTATAGAGTTTTGGCGGGAAGCTGACATTCTTTCCAAGCTTCATCATCCAAATGTTGTTGCATTTTATGGTGTGGTACAGCACGGGCCAGGTGGTACAATGGCCACTGTGGCAGAGTATATGGTGGATGGTTCTCTTAGGCATGTATTACTTCGCAAGGATAGGTAATGCTTTTGAAATAGATTTTGCATCTCCTTATAGTGCATTAGATTATGGATACTGCCTCAAATTTGTTGAAAAGAGAGCTGTTCTATTGCAACTTATATCTTGGATGGAATGCATCGATATTTATTGGGAAAGCTTCATGATTTGCTATAATTGTGTGTAATCGACTCTACTTAAGTTTATTGTGTCGGCAAGTGCATTTGAGTGTTGAATTTCATGTCCAGTTTTTTCTTTTCTTTTTTTATGATTTTGGTTATTCTTATAATGATTTTGTGTTTAGGTATCTTGATCGTCGCAAGAGGCTGATAATTGCAATGGATGCAGCTTTTGGAATGGAATATTTGCACTCAAAAAACATTGTGCATTTTGACTTAAAATGTGACAATTTGCTTGTAAACTTGAAAGATCCTTTACGTCCAATATGCAAGGTATGTAGACTGGGTCTGGTATTATTTTTCTATCAGCATGATAGATCACATTTTTGTGTTGACTGAGAAATTTTCTTCCCAGGTTGGTGATTTTGGCTTATCAAAAATTAAGCGAAATACTTTGGTTACTGGTGGTGTGCGTGGGACACTACCTTGGATGGCCCCAGAGCTTCTGAATGGCAGCAGCAATAAGGTCTCAGAAAAGGTAATATTTCAACTTATCTCTATAAAATGTTTTTCTTCAATCATATGACTCAATTGAAATTTAACTAAGGAAATGAGGTCTTGTATTGATTTTTTTTATTCTTCTAGATGTAGAAATTTCCTTCATCTCACATGTCAATAAAACTCTCTTTACCAGTTCACAATACTCTGATTTTCAGGAAGTTCCTGTTGAATTATTTTTATTTGACCATTTTAAATTTTGAGCATTCAAATTCTCCTACTTCATTCTCTTACTACCTTTAAAGATCTTTTATTAATATGGGATATTTGTAATTTACATCTCAATAGTATCTAGGAAGGAAATTGTTGAAATTCATTTTAGTTTGTTACCCTTGTCTCCCTTATCTTGTAGGTTGACGTGTTCTCCTTTGGCATAGTATTGTGGGAAATTCTTACTGGCGAGGAGCCATATGCCAATATGCACTATGGTGCAATTATAGGTAACATCTTATGCACTATGGATGAAGTTTAGATAGACTAATGCTATTTAATTATAGCTTATTTTGTATTCCTCAGTTTCTGATAAAAAAAAAAAAAAAAATCCTTTGCAAAGAGCATTGGATTGGCTTTTTATATTCCTTACAGTTTTTAATCGAAATCTTTTGGATATATCTATTTGAAAAAAGTAAAATATAAAGCGATTCTGACCCAAAAAATTATCAACACCAAATATGCTGTGACACATTCAAAATTTGCATCTACCATTGTAGATTGTACTGTTGGCCTGTGCTTAAGTTTGTTTTTAGCTATCTGCTAGACCATCTGTATGGTTCAGATTGGTAGAACTAATTGAGGTTCTTATTCACTTATATAATTTGACTATACATATAATCTAGATCTTAACATGCCCCTTAGACCTATAGAAAAATTTATTCAGAAAGGATCTTTGTGCAGAACAGATCACTAATTGGTGTCTCCCCTTACAGGTGGGATTGTAAATAACACATTAAGGCCAACCATCCCAAGTAACTGTGATCCTGAATGGAGAACACTAATGGAACAATGTTGGGCTCCCAATCCTGCAGTCAGACCATCTTTCACAGAAATCGCCAGTCGTTTGCGCATAATGTCTGCAGCAGCAAGCCAAACCAAAACACAGGGCCATAAAACATCTAAATGAGTTATACATTGTAAAGTTGCCATTCATACTCTCATTTAATGGTGATCCAAGGAAGTAACTTATACAAGGGTGGTTCTATATACTGTAGTTTTTTTTTTTTTTTC
>Ga0209700_104859_pt1 | contig 23542 bp, 11 predicted proteins | sample SiratroredBW_FD_187528 | JGI IMG/M metagenome (GOLD analysis project Ga0209700, IMG submission 187528) | Root nodule microbial communities of legume samples collected from California, USA - Siratro red BW (SPAdes) (version 2) | ecosystem: Host-associated > Plants > Roots > Nodule | place: USA...
TTCAGTGTGATATATATTATAATTTTTAATTTTATATAAAAATATATAAATATGGAAAGTAGAAAATTTGAATCAGGTTATTAAAAACTTCAAAAAAAAAAAAATAAAAAAAATAAGAGTTGAACTTTTTGTTAAATCACAAAGAGGGACTATGGATAAATTTATAAAAATAAACAAAAAAAATGAATTAGAAAATGCAGGTGAGTCTTCTTTAAATGAAGAACATAACAATATAAATTTAGATGAAGATAACAATATAAATATAGGTGAAGACAATAATAAAGTAGTTAACGAAGATAATAATTTTGATTTTCAAACTTAGGATAATAATTTTGATTCTCCATCAATTCTCAAACTCAAGACAAAATTGTCCTAATATTAAAAATATCATAATTTAATTATTTTATTAATTTAAAAAAGCCTTATTTTTTTTATTCGCTTTAAGCCTCTTAAAGTCTTCAGCCGTCACTGCAATGATTATATAGTGTTTTTTAAGATATAATCGGTTATTTGATGTGTATAATGGATTATTTGATTGATTATAGATGAATTCTTCTTTCACCTCCATACTCTCATTCTTATCTCCATAATCAATATAAAATTATTCATATAGCTTTATTTAAAAATTAGAAAAGTCAACATTGTCTTTTACTTTCGTATCTCATCCGTAAAATATTCTCATCTACTACTAATCTTGAAGATTATTTTTTTTTGGTAAAATCTTTAATTAAAACTAAAAAAAATTATAGATAAATAATTTTTTTATGTTTATAAAGAATTTGTGAAATATATTGAGAAATATATTATAAATTTGAGTGATTAATTTGATAGTTTAGATAGCATTCAGCTTCACTAAAATGAATGTTTACATTGCTCTTTTGAACAGTGTTTTCCTTGTAAGTGGATATACAAATATAGTTTAGAATGTAAAGCATTAAGTACTATTTAGTAAGTGTGAAAATGTCACACATGTAAGAACTATTACATCCGTCATGCATTGTACATGTAATTTTGTTCTTGTTCAAATAAGAGAGAAGAAAATTGATGGAAAAGGTACACTGCGGGTGATACTGCGAATGGGTTCAACGACGCTCCTTGCTTCCACTGAGCCACATGTTACACTTGGTAGCAATGGAGTGAATGCAAAATAGTTACGTGGTGAAACCACGTGAATATCATAGGAGTCGCTTTTCATATTTTTCAAAAAACTGGTTCCAGCCCAACCAGTTCCAAGCACCGCCACCTTCTTTTTTGGAGATTCATTGCCATGTTCTGGTTTGGCATCGCAATATGCCACTGCTCCTGCTCCACTGCAACCCAATACAGAACGTGATTAACATAAAAATTAATACCAAATACCAAACTACGTATAAGGTATGAGATTTTGGAGTTTATGAATAAGATGGAGGGTCATCCGATTGTCATATATAAAATAAAATGATAACCAGAAGATATCTCATCCGATTTATATTTTTTTTAAAATAACAATTAGATGGAGTGTTATCTCATTGTCATTTACAAAAATAAAATGACAATTGGATAACACACCTCATCAAAATGTGTACCAGATGAGGTGTCATTCCCTTTTCATTTATTTTATAAATGTCAATGGAATGATACCTTGAAGAATGATACTTTAAAGTTATTTTATTCATTTCAATATAAGTATTTTGAATTTTTTTTTTATGAAAGTGTAGGAAGAAAATATGAGAGTGGAGGAAGAATTTGTCTTGATTATATGTTCAGAGATTATGGAGACATTTACATAATAATTGATTATGTGTTTTTAATTTTCAATTATAAAATATTTATAATTATAAATGATGGAGTCTTTGCTTAGCATGTGAGATATTGGGTTTGATTTTTCCTATTTGATTTTTATGTTTTGGTTTCACTTCCATTATAATAAAATAAATATAATTAATTATACAAAATAATAATAAAATTAAATATTATAATAATAATCAAAATCAATTTATAAAATAATAATAATATTAATAATAATAATTGATTTTTTATTTTAAAATAATTAATACTCTTATAATTTTATTAATTAAAATTAATAATTTATCAATTATATCTAACAAATTAATCAGATTTTATTTTAAATTAATTTTAACAATAAATTCAAATTTATAATCTTATAAGTTCATCTATTAAAAACAATTATTTTATCAATAAAACCACTCTCAAATATTTTCTTCAAATTTTGTTATTTTTCTCTAATTCAAACAATCTAATTCCTCACACAAGTCACTTGTTAAAATTCATTCAAACAAATTCATCTTTAGATCCAAACAAAATATAAATGTATATGACACATTTTATAAAAAAAAATTATTATGTAGTAACTACTTTAGGATTACATATATGAATTTATATATTAAATAAAAATAACTAAGATCAATCACTTATGAAAAAGGAAGTTACATCAAGTTATTATTTTAAAGTTTTAGACTAGATTAAAGATGTCTTGATGAGTTCATTGATGTTGAATATTTTCACCTTTCTCATCACAAGAACTCAATAAATATATTTTTAATTAATTTATTTACTAATAACATTATTATCAATGCGTAAAATGAAAATGGTTTTATGACACGATATCTTGTTGATCAATGAATTAGTCTGGTCTACATATTGCCAGCAAGGAATAGACCATTTCCAGTATGTATTGAGTCCTTAATGAATGTTGACTTTCAGTCTCGTAATAATTTTTTGAACTTTCCAATCACTAAAAGTAAACAAAATTTAAATAAAGACCACGAGCTTGTAGTATCGATACGTGTTTGATATAGATAGTTGTAATTTATCTCAACTATTGCAGAATTCAATAGCTTTTAATTGGTCATTTACTCTAAACAAATATGATGCATTGAAAGTTCTTTTCACCAACACTCTGTCTACAAAATATTAACAAAAAATAATTAATACCTTATATTTATATTAAAAATGATAATACACACACACACACACACACACACACACATATATATATATATATATATATATATATATAAATAAATATATATATTAATAAAAATATATTTTTATATAAAATATTATCAGTGTAATAATTTAGGTAAGTTACATTACTATAATTTGATACATTCTCTTTATATGTAAACCACATATATATCTTAGAAGTAAAATAATTTTGATATTACTAATTAAAATAAAATAATTTCATGTAAATTGATTCACACGAGAGATACATATTTAACTCTTAACAATTTTATATTAGTATCCTTTTATATATATTGCTCTAGAAACGAGAACGTGATTTAATGCAAGTTTTTATTCAAAATGTATTTATTAAATACTAAATCGGAAAAATATCTTTTATGAAATTTTTTTTCTACCATTTTATTCATAATTAAAAAAACACTTATGCAGTTAATCTAGTTATTGGAATTTTATAGAAATTAGAAATTATTGATTTGATGATAACTAACAAATAATTGTTGACAAACTTATCTGAGAAAGTCGGTCCATGATTATGATTTGATGATAACTGCTAATTTATAAAATTCATATTATAATAAAAGATTTCAATGAAACAGATAAAAGTCTCGGATATTTTTTTTAATGTAATATTAAAGTTTGAATATTGTAAATGAAAAAATAAAGATTAATGTTAGGTTTCTTACTCAACCTTATTTTCCTACTTGAGAAAATAAATTAAGCTTAATAGACCTTTCCTCGTTAATCCCTTATATGGGCAAGCAACATTTCTTAATTGAAAAGCTGGGCCCCACCCTACTTTTTTATTTGGTAAGTGAAATAAAGGAAAAATTTACCTAGATTGTAAATCGCCATTAAAAATCTATTACAAATATTTCTTTCACTTTATTTTCCTTTTATTAACTATTAAATAATAAAATAGTATATTATAAAATATATCATTTCAAGTGTCTTTTTAATTGTTATATTTATATATCATTCTTAAAATAGTAAGGAAACCAACTATTGTACAAATGATCTGTAAAGTAAAAATAAACATACGTGCACACAAAAGTGTGTGGTTTATTCCAAAAATGGGTTAGAAAAGGTGACTACTAGGATAAAATTTTGGTTTTTTGGTATAATTTTTCGTGATATTATGAAAATGGATAATTTTTTTCTTTATTTATAGAAATAGATAAGTCTTTGTACAAACACAACTTCGTATAAAGACGTTGTATGATTTGTGAATAATTTTAGGATGGTCACGGGAATATGTTAGAATCATATTTTTTTTTTATCAACAAAATAGAAACATAAAAAGGATGCTTTAACCCTGTTCAAAACATTCTAGTTGGAATCGTACTATAAAAAAAAAAAAAAAAGGAAATCGTGTCATTATGTTATTTCACATTAAGTGTGATACAACATTAATAATTTCTGTTTACATCTTCATCTAAAATTGTCTCTTTATGGTATAATTTTGACTTTGTTCAACGTTTCAATTTCGTATTACTGCCATATTGCCATATTACTTTTTTAGACGAAAGTTCATTACACAACTTATCCATTTTCTCAAATTAAAAATATTTATTTTTATAATAACTTGAACATATTGCACTAGATCGGTGAACATCTAAAACTTTACTTCCAACATAGAAGTTTTAAGACAACAACAAAAATTTTAGAAAGATAAATGTTCAATTTTACGAAGGCTTTTCAAAATGAAGCAGGTAAAATTCTACTGCATAATTGCGTGCATATATATGCATGAAAAAGCAAGTTTGCTCATGTATACTATTTTCTTTTATATATATTCAGCGTGTACTTCTTACATTAAGGCTTCTCCATGTATAATTTGTAGAATAGTCTCGTACTAGTTTCCGTAATTGAGTTGTCTTCTCTCATATGGCAGAATTAGGCATGCGCTGACCTTTTTTTTATACCCAAAATTTCGTTTACGTAAGGCTCGCATTGATAAATCTAATGTCTACACTTAAGGACGTTAACATGAAACTCCAGACTACTATAAATTAGACATGCGGTATACCTCACATCTTCAACTTGCACCTCTCATACCAACAACAAAGCATACGCAAAAATGAAACGTTTAAGCTCTTATTTTACCGCCCTTACTGCCATCGCTCTTTTATTTTCTCTTACACCTTCTTCAGCAGATTCTCATGAAAAGTTTCTTCAATGTCTTTACGATTATCCCAACACCACCGGAATCTCCACTGTTGTTTACACCCAAGCCAACTCTTCATACTCCTCTGTCCTAGATGTTTCCATTCAAAATCTTAGATTCTTCAACGCAAGCTCAAAACCCATTGTTATTGTGACTCCACTCGTTGTTTCCCACATTCAAGCCACCATAATCTGTTCCCAACGTTATGGCCTGCAGATTCGAACCCGAAGCGGAGGCCATGATTACGAGGGTCTCTCGTACGTTGCTGGGGTTCCATTTGTGATCGTTGACCTCATTAAGATTCGAGAAATCGATGTTGACGTAGAAAACAGCACTGCATGGGTTCAAGCTGGGGCAACCCTTGGTGAAGTTTACTACAGTATTAGCCAGAAAAGCAAAACACTAGGGTTCCCAGCCGGTGTGTGCCCCACTGTTGGCGTTGGTGGCCACATTAGCGGTGGTGGCTATGGATTCTTGATGCGTAAGTACGCTCTTGCTGGTGATAACGTAATTGATGCTCACATAGTTGACGTCAATGGTAATCACCTTGATAGAGAAAAAATGGGTGATGATCTATTTTGGGCCATTAGAGGAGGTGGTGGAGCAAGCTTTGGAATCATCGTGGCTTGGAAGATAAAACTAGTTCCAGTTCCATCAACTGTGACAGTGTTCCGAGTTCCAAGGACGTTGGAAGAAAATGCAACGGGGATTATTCATGAGTGGCAGCGTGTGGCAAACAAACTTAACGAGAGCCTGACCATTAGGATCAACATGAAAAGGGTAAATTCAAGCAAAAATGGGAATCTAACAGTACAAGCGGAGTTTGAATCCCTGTATCTGGGACGTGTAGATGACCTCATTCCCTTGACGCAAAAGAGCTTCCCAGCGTTGGGTTTGGTGAGAGAAGACTGCACTGAGATGAGTTGGATAGAATCAGTTCTCTACATCGCTGGATTCACAAGCGGTAACTCCACCGATGTTTTGCTGAACAGAACTCAATTAAACGGTGTATCGTTCTTCAAAGCGAAATCTGATTATGTGAGAGATCCGATTCCAGATGTTGGGTTAGAAGGGTTATGGCCCTTCTTTTATGAAGATGAAGCTAAAGATGCTTTCATTCAATTCACTCCTTATGGAGGGAGGATGGATGAGATTCCAGAATCCGAAACTCCATTCCCACACAGAGCTGGTAACATATTCCACATTCAATACTTTGTGGCTTGGCATGAAAAAGGGGATGTGGTGGCACAAAAGCACGTAAACTGGATTAGAAGAGTGTACAACTACACGGAACGTTATGTTTCAAAGTCTCCTAGATCTGCATATCTGAATTACAGAGACCTTGACATCGGCGTTAATAACAACGGTTACACAAACTTCAGCCAAGCCAGCGTTTGGGGCTTTAAGTATTACAGTAACAACTTTAACAGATTGGCACGCGTGAAGACCAGGGTTGACGCTCGAAACGTCTTCAGAAACGAACAAAGCATACCTTCTCTTAGCCCACCGGGACGCAGATAGATTTTCTTCCTGCACTACTTACCATTACAAAATAAGCTGTTTTATTCATTTACTTTTATGTTTATAAAATGCAGCATTCGTCAATATTTCTTTCTTAGTGAGTATGGTGTATAATAAGTTTATTTGTATTATGCCACTATGACAAAAAACAATATAAATTAGAGTTAACAAATAAATAAAATATAAAAATCCAGTTAACTTTATATCAACATAAATAAGGAATGAAAATTAAGGTGGTAGTGTCGGTTTTTAGAAATGGAAATTTGTAGAGTGGGCTTAAGCTATATACTAGACCGACTCTAATTTATTATTAATTTTTAATTAAATAATTTAATGTTGCTAAACCTATGTATTTATGTAAAAATTTATTTAATTGTAGCATCGAGTTAAGTGACATTAAATAAAATTTATATTTAACACTAATTTATTAACATTAATGATTGGGAATATTTTTCAGAGTGGTGTAATTTTTATCTAAAATTTACCAAATGGTGTATTTTTTTTTATTTATTTTTGGATATGCGTAAATCGTGCATAGGAGACAGAGATCATTGTGAAGAAACCGTGACCCTATTACAGGACTTAATTTAACATTAAATATAAAATCGTGAAAAGAGAATACAATTTTAGTTTATTAGATGAAATTGTACAACTAAGATTTTAATTAATGAGTTAATTAAAATCGTGATAATACTGCACCATTTTAGGATTGTTAATATTCTCCATCCATTTGTTTTTGCACCTGTGGTGTGTTGTTACTGTGCAACTAAAATAAAATAAATGGACAATTACAAAGTCATTTTATTTATTGATAAATATGTAATGGTTGAAATTAATTATAGTGATTGAATAAATGTGAAGTTAAGTTGAATAGAAGAGTGGTTATATATTGTGAAGAAAAATTATCTGGATATAATTTAAAAACTAACAATAAATTTATTTAAAAAATTATATAATATTTTCAAATTTTTCTTTCTAAATTTATTGCTAAATTTCAATTTTATTTTAAATTACTTTTATATTAGTAACTAAATTCAAATATCTAACTTATACTTAATTTTGCTAAATATTTTTATTATTAAATTTTAATTTTATTTTTTTTATTTTTTTTTCAATATCAAATTTACTCTAAATTTAATTCAATATATAAATCTCATACTGACATCATTTTTATTTCAACCATTATATATTTATCAATAAATAAAATAACTTTATATTTTTATATTTATTTTAGTTACACAACACACGTGCCAAATATAGAAGAAGATGAACGAGTGAAGAATATTAATCACCATAAAATGGTGCAGTATTCTGACGATTTTAATTAACTCATTAATTCAAATCTTGACCGCACGATTTCCTCTAGTAAACTAAAATCGTGTTATCTTTTCATGATTTCATTTATTTTTTCACATTGACATTGTGTCTGGCAAACACGATTTACCTATATCCAGAAATAAAAAAAAAAAAAACACCATTTTCAGAATTTTAGATAAAAATGACACCAGTTTGGAAAATTTGCCTTAATGATAGTATAATTTAAAAAATAAAATTCTTATACAATTTTTTTGTCTTTAGCAAAGAAAAATGTAGTTGATGAGTATAGATGATGAAAATGAGTGTGAATGAAAGAGATTGTCTTTGAACAAGATAAGTATGGATAAAGAAGTTAAGAGTAGATGAAGGAGATAAGTGTGGGTGGAGGAAATATGTATGAAGGAGATGAGTGTAGATAAACAATATGATGAAAAAGATGAGTGTAAGGAGATTTATATAAAAAGTGAGAGAACAAATTTGCGAGAGATTGCATTTGTCCTTTAAATCTAGGCCTTTAAACAAAAACTAATTTACGTTTCTTATTGCTTGACATGAAAATGCACAAATTCATAACATATAAATTAGCATCAGCTTAGTCTACGCTAATTTAAATACATATTAAAGATATATTATATTAGTTTTAGTCTAATCAATGATAACTTTATTAGTGTATAGCATTATATGAACTAAGTTAATTCTAATCACACATTAATACAAATATTTATTTATAAAAAAATTTAAAAAATTGTTAGCATTAGTTTAGAGTTGACTATGATGACTCTTTCAATATTTAAAACTTATTTTTTACGCTTTTTAACTTTAAATTTCATTAGAATTAACTTAGCTGACTCTAATAGAATCACAATTTGACTAACACTAATATTTAAAAGCTAATTTGATGTTTTATTTTAGGATGTGGACTGGTCACATGTTTATGAATGGAGAGAGAGTCTGCACGCCCCCACAAGATGGAGGAGGGAGACCAGATGTCAATCTTATCTAGAAGAAATGCATGATGAGAGTTAGATAGAGGCTTGGTAAGTAGATCAGCTACTTGATGACTTGTTAGCACATGAAACACTTGAAGTTCCTTAGAAGAAACCAAACTCATTTATGGAACAAGGGATTGACATAGAGGTAGTTAGCTCTAATATTATCATAAAACAATAGCGTCATCTTGATGATTGGATGACCAAGCTCATTTAGTAGTTCTCGTAACCACAACAGTTCACTAGTGGTGGTTGTTATAGTATGATATTTAACCTCCGTTGAAGATTTAGCAACAGTAGGTTTCTTCTTAAAAGACCAAGAGATGCCATTAGGCCTATGCATATTAATAAGATAGGCAGCAGTAGACTTGTGATATCTCCAACCCAATCAGAGTCACCAATGCTATGATTAAGAGATCTGTGGCGCAGGAGAGGTGAAAACAATGGTTAAGTGTCCCCTTGAGATAGCGGCGAAGTAGACGCTTGGCAGGTTTCATGTAAATTTCAGTGGGAGCTTGCATGTACTGTGATAGTTTTTTCACCAAAAAAGAAATATTTGGGCGAGTGAGATACAATATTGTAGTGAACCAATAATGCAACAGAACTCTCAGATATCACATGAAGGAGCATCAAATGTTGGAGTCAAATACATGCAGTAGAAAGAGGGGTTGAGACATGCTTTTGCATCTAGAATGTTGGTAGAAATCAATAACTCACGTATATAATGTTGTTGTGAAAGGAATAAACCATGAGATTTAGAGAGAATTTCCATATCAAGGATATGATAAGGGGACCCAAATCTTTAAGAGAGTACTTCAATGCAAGGACGATCTTTAATGCATTCAGAAATCAGTAGTTGTTGCCCGTGAGTAGTAGATCCTCGACATAAATAAGAAAGTATGCAACAATACCATCTTGATTGTACACAAAGAGAAAAGTGTCATATCCATAATTAAGAAATCCAAATGTATTAAGAAAATCCTTTCATGCATTATACCAAGCACGAGGTGCTTGTTTGAGATCGTACAAAACTTTGTGGAGCTTACAAACATAATCCGGAAAGTGAGAAGTGACAAAACTTGGTGGTTGAGGCATGTAAATATCCTCTGAAATGCTACCATGATGGAATACATTATTAACATCCATTTGACATAAAGGCCAATTATTAGATAGAGTAATGCAGATAACCAACTTGATAGTCTGAGACTTAATGACTACATTATAGGTTTCAATATATAATGCTAAGACGTTAATGAAATCCGTCGGCAACAAGATGAACTTTATAGCAAGCTATAAAGCCATTGGGAATCCGCTTGAGACAAAAAAAGTCAATAATGTAAAATTGTGGTCGCTTAGGGATAAGGGACCATGTACCATTGACAAGTAACACATTGAATTCTTTTGACATTGTTTTCCTCCACTCATAATGTTTCAAAGCCTGGAAAAGACAAGAAGGTTCAATTCGGTAGGATAAAGGAAATTTGATGGTTAGGTGAAGGTGTTTGGGTAAAGATGTCATTTTTAGATCTTGTGACCATTGGGTGGGACGGTTGTTTTGGTCTAGGCGAGCATGAGGATGAGTCTACATGCGTGGAAGAAGATGAACCCAAAGTGTACAAGATATCATGATAGAATGGAGGAGAGGATTCGATAGAATTCGGTAATAAGTGAAGAGCGGATGAGGTATATGATAATGTTGGCATGGACATAGGAGAAGACAAGTTTTGAGGTGCGATAGGTAAAGAGGAGGCAGTAGAGGTGAGATTTGAATTTTGAGATATGGATGTTGGAATGGTTACGGGTGTGGGGTCAAAGGCAATAGTATGATGAGTGATTTTTATGTGGTTTGAGGGTATGGAACTAGGTGGTTGTATGCATGTAGGGATAGATATTGGAGAGAGAGAAAACGTGGTTGTAAGTACAGAAAAATAAGAAAAATATTTTCTACAAAGTGCACGTTAAGGTATATAGTTTTTCATTTTTGAAAATGTAACACAAATATGCACTTTGAAATGAGTTATAGCTTAAGAAGATACATAGTTGGGATTTTGGGAGAAGTTTATTGTGAACGTACGGGACCAACCAAGGAAAACAGAGACATCCAAAGGTACACAACTTAGAGTAATTTGTAGAAGAGTGAAATAAGGACTCAAGAGGTGACTTCATGTTTAAACTAGGAGATATGTTTCAATTTCAAAAGCATAAGACTAAAAGGAGATGGGTAAGAAAGCATGTGGAGAAGACAACAAGCAATTTCAACCAAGTGACGGTGTTTTGTTTCAGAAAGCCCATTGTGTTCTGATGTATAACGAGGATTTGTGAAGTGTGTTATTCCATGAGTTTGAAATAAGATTTCAATTTAAGATATTCACAACCATTGTCTAAGTAAAAGGTTTTATTTTTTGTATTTAATTGATTTTCAACAAGTAATTTGAATATTGAAAAATGTGAGAAACATCAAATTTATGTTTAACCAGATAAAGCCACACATATTTTGAAAAGTGGTCAGTGAAAATAACACAATAAAAATGACCATTTATTGAAGATGAAGGTGCAGAACCCCAAACATCTGAATAAATCAATTCTAATGCTTGACTACTAGACAAAGTAGACCTAAAATAAGGTAATTTATGACTTTTATTCACTAAACAATCTAAACACTGAACTTGTGGCATTGGCCTTAAGTCCATGATGAAGGATGTGAGAAGCGGGATGCCCTAAGCAGTTGTGCCAGATGGAGAGGGAGGTGTGACAATAGATATAATGGGATTGACGACAGGGAGGTAGGCATGAAATCTTATACACATTGTTTTCCTTTTTTCCTCGTAGTAGGATCACCCCGTGCTCAAATCCTTGACCAGAAAGTGTCATGAGAAAAATTCAATGGATACAAAGTTGTTTTGACATAATTGGGAAATAGAAAGAAGATTTTGAGATATGTCAATAATATAAAGAACATTATTTAATTGAAGCGGAGATGAGGAAGTGGGAAGAGAGGTTAAACCACTATGAGTGATGATGAGTCCCTTACCATTTGCAACCACAAATTTATCATTACTTTTACGGAATAATAAAACCTCTTAAATAGTTTGTTCAAGAAAGAATTGGACAAAGCATAAAATATTAGAGTAGACCGGTACAAACTGTTATTTATGTTTATCTATTCTCGTATTGCACAATTTTGCTTTGTGGTTTTGTTTATAGAAAATTAAGTTCAAATTTCATTCAACTCCTCCCTTTTGAAGTCAGTTGTTCTTACAATGCTGGTGGAGACATTTAAGAAGCATGCATGGGAAGAGAGGAGGTAGTTGATTTGATAATCAGATATAATGAAAAGTGGATCAGGAGATATAATTAGATTTTGAGAAAATAATTGGCTAGGAGAACAAATGGAAAGATTTCCAAGACTGTTTGTAAACTCCAAAATGGGTAAATGATGTGAAATTGGTTAGGAGTGGAACCTACAACGCAGAAGCGAGTGGTTTGAAAGGGAAAGGGTGCAGATATCGTAACTAATGCTTGATTTGGAACATCTTATAGTGAACAAGGACTTGGAAGATGGCTGGATGTGGAAACACGATGATACACAAACGTATATAGTTAAATTGGCATATAGCAAATTATACAATTGGTTTATTGGAGAAGAGTAAGATTTATATGATGAGTTTTGACAATTCAAGACCTTGCCATCTCTTCACATTTCGCCTGGATGGTACTTTTAAATAAGGATAAGACAGTGGGTTATGTGGTTTAGTTGAGGAGTCAACCAATTCTTTATTCTTTGATTGTTCGGTTGCCAGTCAGTTGTAGAATATATATAATACATAAGTGGGCGTAAAAACGTTGTATCGTAACTAACTAAAGAAGCATATTTGAATTAACTAAGGGAACAAATTATAAAGAATAATATGGATTGTAGTTGTATGGAATATTTGACATCAAATAAATATTGTCATTATTTTTAAAAAGGTAGGACTGAATCCAAAAGAGATTTTTACTCTAACAAAAATTATAATTTGGGTATGAGTGACAAATAAGTTGTCTAATCCAAAGTTCGTATACTCTAACTGGTATTTCTCCCTAAAAATATATATTGGCATATGGCTATGAGAAGATAGTGAGGTATTAATGTTATGAAGTCTGATAATATTCAAACTAGGAAATGCAGTTGGGATTGAATTAAGTCACAATGACATGTAATATGTTTTTGTAATATCGAGACCTTGATTGAACTTTTTATATACCGACTGAAACATCCTTTTAAGTTTTATATATTTTTTTTTTTGATAAAAAAATCACTAACGAATAGTGTTGCGTAAATTAACAACAAATGTTTGAGCACTTTTTCTGGCTTCTTGCTTTTCACTACCCTAGAGTAAAAAAAAAATACATACAAAAGAAAGATATACAGAGATTAGCACGTTAAAAAAATCAATATGCCTCATTAATAACATCCATGTTCTAGAACATAGTTTAACGGAGAAAGTCAAAGTAATTAAAAAGCTTTTTAAGTTTTTACCAGTAATACCTAACTTCTCTTCGTTCTCCTTACATATACTGTACCAAGCCACGTATTTGACAACCCATTTACTGCTTTTGCCATAAAAGCTTTATGAAAATTAATAAGATGGAAATAAAATTGTTTATGAACGTGATGTATATGATCGAGGTAATAAATAAATTTTAATTGGTATATATATTTATAGGTATGATTTCTGCAAAATAAATTCTAATAATTTATAGACTTGTTTGAGTGTGTTTGGATCAGCAAATGCATTGTTCATACGGAAACAAAGATAAGAAAAAAAATGCAAAAATCAATGAATTAGAAAACATAAAACACGAAAATCAAGAAAGAATTGTGATGTTAAACTTTCTTCTTGTGAAGTACAGATTTCCCATGCAAGTACGTGTAATAGATTATACTAAAATGTGTAATTGATTACGTTTCTTATAGTAGTAAATAATTTTAATAATATTTCATTATATTATAATAAAGGAAATAATTAAAAAAATAGTAAATTAATTAATTAAATTCAATTAATTAATATTTTTAATATATATTTTACATTATAAAAGTAAAGAATTAAAATAATAAATGAAATAAAGTTAATTAATTTAAATTTTGGTATCATATTAATAATTTATTTTAGTATATTTTTATTTCGAAACATAATTTTTTGTTTGCTAAGATTTTTATAATAATTTTTTATTTTAATTTAATTTACATTTTTTGAAATCTTTTTACATTAAGTTATTTTCTAAAAATTTATTTGATAAATTATTTTCTACATATATAATATGCAATGTTATCAGATCAATTAAATTATTTCGTTTATTTTTTCAATTAATTATTTTTCACTTTCTTTTTTCCTTTTTTTCTTTCTCACTTACCCTCAATATAACTCGATATTCTTTATTCATTGGTTACCATAATTTTAGCAGGATAACTCAATATATTTTATTCATTGATTGTGATAATTTTCGGAGCATGTATGTAATTATCATAGACTATTTCGAGGGCTAACTCGTAATATAAAAAATTTTAATTAAACGAATGATCTTGATTAATCAGCAAGTCAAGATGGCATTATAGATAAAAACAAAAGTGGGGTTAGATAATCTTTTAACAACTAATAAAAATTTGGTAACTGACTTCTTATAAATTAAAAAATTACTGTAGTACGTATTACATTTTCATAGATGATATTTTTTTCCCACATCATACAACTTTCTTTATTTACGTATGTTTTTTATTTTTATTTTTTATTTTTTCAAATTTTAGTATAAAATTTTTAAATCATTTGAAGTTTTCTTATTATAATTTTTAATTAAAAGTCTAAATTAAAAAGTTGGGTTTATTTTATAAGTCAAGTTTCAAAATCATTATTTATGTATAGGTTTTTTTATAGATGGACACTATAGATGATTAACCCTCTCTCTTTATAACTTGACCAATTGTCACTAGACGCAGAGAGTTATGTTAAACATATAACTTGTGGGTTTGACACATCACCGAGTATAATTTGTTAAGAGATTTTTAGCAACACGACTCTTTTTAGTGTGCACTAAATCAACCCTAGGCATCATTTAAGGTGTTGTTTGAGTCTGTTAATGAGAACGAATAAGAGATTCAAACTTTTCATCAAACTTTTGGTTTGAAAACTATAAATTGCATCTCTATCTTTTACAAGACATCTTTTACCATGCAATATAAATTAGCCCCATGTGTCCTAGTGAAGTAAAAAATCATGTAACATATCAATAGTAAATAAGTATACATCTAACTAGTTCATACATGAATGATATGGAATTCAGAATGTTATTGGGTATGTTTATACTTATGACTTTATCAACAACGACCTGTGCATATTTGAGAAGTCATTTCTCGAGTTGATCTTGTATGAGTAGCCTACTACATTTCGTAACATTGAGGTGGAGTTGCAGGTATTGATTGAAATAACGACTTTTCAATTGGATGAATTGAGATGTTAAGAATTTAAGGTAAAGTGTACGTACCTACACATGATGAGTTGAATAGTATGATTCTTAATGAGAGTCGCAAGAGCAAGTTGAGTCGTGATAGGACATGTGTATCATCTTGTTTGACTTTTTAGAAGTCAAGGGTTGAGCATTAGATACCTAGTAGCATGTTACATTAGTTGTGGGTAAATAAGATAACATTTCTATGGAGGTTGTTACACATTTACCACAAACAATGTAGAGACATATGTCACACGGGTCATTGTGGATAGGTTAACAAAAGATGCTCACTTCCTATCAACAGACTTGAGGAATCTATGCAAATATTAGTCAATTGTACATTAGAGAGATCATCAAACTATATAAAGTTCCTACGAGTATAATATTTAGCAGAGATTTTAGGTTCATTTAGGTTCGGTTAGAACCATAAAATATTACGGGAACCTAACTAAGGTTGAGTTGAACTTATCATCCTAAAAAAAATGGACAATCAAAAATAACTATTTGGCCTTTAGAGGATTTTTTTAAGAACATATGTGTTAGATCATTTGGGTAGTTAGGATTAAACCTGTTACAAATAATGATAGTTATCAAGTGAGTATCGATATGACACCATATGGCGTTGTATATAGTAGAAAAGGCAACACACCTCTTTGTTAGAATCAGAACAATAAGACCATCTTGATATGACAAGAGTTTTTTCAATATAAGGTCCAAAAATGGTGACAAGAGTTGTTGCTTTACCAATTCATCTTGTCAAACTACATATATGTATTGACAAGTGATGTATCTAGCATTTGGATTGTTATATGTATATTAAAATGTATATATGTATAATTATGGATATTATTTGTAGTAAATTTGGAATATGAATGAAGTTAGTAAGTTATTTGATGTTGAATGTCATAACATTGGAATATTTGGATGACATTTAAGTGTTATTTGGTGATGATTTCATAGTTTTCTTCTTGGTATACGTTGAGAATGGGTGCTCTCAAGTTAGATATCTCTTGAGTGGTATCTCACTTCTCAAACAACATCCAAGCAGTGTATGAAGATTACACTCATCGCTCAACATCACTCAAGTAACAACTTGGACACTCAGGCGATGGAGTGTGTAGCTTGAGTGAGATAGGTTGAGACAAATCTCTTTTCTTTAAAATGATATCACTCAAGCATTATGATAGGTGTTCAAGTGATATTCATGGTGATGTGCATGGCTTCTAAACTGTTGAGGAATCATGCAAATACGTTAGGACGATCAAATAATAAGTGGGTCACTCTAGAGTTGTTGACATGCTGGGTTGAGGTTCTAAAACTTTTTGGAAGATATCCAACAAGTATGTGTTACTCAAGCATTGTGTGGATGCTCAAGAGTTTTGTGGATGCTCAGGAATTGCATGGACACTTAAGTGATGAACTCTCAAGCATGATCTTTAGCTTGTAAGTGAGGAAGAGACATATTCACTTATGCTCTAGGGTGGCATCAATTGGCATGAGACCGCTTAGCCAAAATACTCTTCCTAGTGGAAAATGAGGTCATTGAAGCTAGAGGAGCACACTCAAGCAACATGTGTTAGTTGAAGGTGCAGTTGGTTCCAAAAGAGGGAGTTTGAATGGAGCCTAAAATGAAATTGCGGAATATAAACAATTCAAAGTATTAAGTAAAGTCTAAAAAATATAAAATCAAAGTATAAGGGAGAGAAAAAGTAGACACAAATTTATATTAGTTCCCCTTAAGCTAACTACTTAAGAAATTTCACTAAATGATTTTTAACATCTTTTCAAGAACAAACATTATCACACCTCTTCGGATATGAGTTTTAAGATCTTTTCAGGAAAAACCATTATTACACCTCTCTAGGTATGAGTTTTAACGCCTCTTCAGGAACAAGTATTTTATACTTCTGTAGGTAATGAGTATTCAAACCTCTCAAAGTAACAAGTATTTAAACATCTCCAAGCAATGAGTATTGAAACCTTTCTGGGTAACAAGTATTTAAATCTCTCTAAACAACGAGTATTCAAACCTCTTCAGACAAACCCAGCCTTAGTCTCCCCAAAATATCAAGACCTCTCAACAATAAGAAAAACTCTCTTAATATAGAGAAAAATCAAAACTCACAGGGTGTATTTCACAAAGTGAAGAATTTATAATGGTTAAACACACAACTCTCTTTTCTTATATGCTCTCAATAGCAAGATATAAAAATGAATTTTCTCACAATATTTCTCTTGAAGTTCTTCGTGTGTTCCTCGTCAATCTTTTCTTATACTTTCTTCCTTCATCTTCAATAGTTTTTATATAGCTTTTGACATGATGACCATTAAAGCATCTATTATTGAAATCCTACACTACTTAATATCTAAATATTTTATTCTTTAATACATTTAATGAATTTTTCAATTTATTTGAAAACTTTTCATTCGTATAGCAATTTTGAACATTGATACTTAATGTATGAAATTCTCAACTTACCAGTCTTGTTCTTCTCCTTGTCTTTTCTTCTTTATATAGCAATTATTGCTCTAATGTAATCTTCATGTCATTATTACATAATTAAGTCTTTTAATTATTTCCTTCTTTGCAGCAAATAGGAACTTTTGCACTCTATTTCTTCTTTCTTGAATCATCTGTGGGATTCTTCATTTTAGATTGTCTTTGTCTGCCATTCTTCTTTAGTTGTGCTTCCACAATTTTTATTTCAGTTTGTCTCAACAACTCTGTAGACGCTTGAATATGAAATACCTTCTATATTGTATCATATGTGTCTTCGAATGCTTCTTGCAATGTTTTCATCCATTATGGAAAGTATTTGAACATGATTGGCCGTTTATGATTTGCATGTAAGTACTTGGACAAATAGATAATCACTTTAGATAATTCTAAAATGTTAAATTATATAAATTCCAAACTTTCTAAGCTTGTCTAAATTTTGAACATTAAATCAAATTAGAGTTAAATAAACTTATATCAAAAATATTTTTAAATATTATTAATATTAATAAGCACTATATATTCTTATTAGAGAATAAAACGTTAATTTAGTATTTTCAAAATTTCATTTGCTAAGAAATAAATAAAACAATATAAGGTTTAGGAACTCCCTGAGACTAAAGTGTTGATGTGCTTCGTCTAACGCAATTTTAAGGTTGGTTTTATCTTGATTATGATATACTATCTCATCTGACATTGTTTAATTAAAATGCTTCATTTAGCACATTCGTCTAGCATGGTCTTGTATCCTTGGTTTGTCTTATATGACCTTACAATGTTGATTCATCCACTTAGTTTGGTTTGTGTATCCAATGTATCATCTAATACATTTTTTCTTGCATGACCAAGTGTTGTTGATTAGTTTGGCATACTATTTCATCGTCTATTGAAGATATCATCCACTTGTTTGTCCATTAAGCCTATTGTCTAGTCTTAATAGATATTTTGATTTCTCCTTACTGGATGAGTTTGTCTATCACTTCTTTTCATGTGCTGTAAGACCATAGTTTTCATCTTGATTGTTTATCCGGTGCTTTATCTCTTGCAATGCTCCTTGTTGGAACATGTCAACAATTGTAGCGTTCAAGCATCTTCTATTCATTTTAGTATGTTCAACGAAACCATCTTGGAATGTGCATATGATTCATGTATTATCAATTCGTCTGACGGTCTTGACTCTTCGTCTAATGCATCTTCTGCATGTTTGTTAATTTGTTAGAGCTTTTACATATTTTATAATATATGTTATCCAAAACTATCGTCTAAAAGATAATATCATATCGTCTAGTGATTTAACACTAGTTAGGTTGATATATGTGATTAGTTATAAGTGTTGAGATATATGATTAATGTATGTTATGATGATGATATTTATGTCATATGTGCCCTACATTAATGACCTCGTGTATGATTTATTATGAATGTGTGTGTGACCCCTTGTGGGTATGTTTGAACCTTCCTCGATGTGTTGTGAAATATTTAGGATGATATTATGCATTAAGTGACGATATTAAGCATGCTAGCGATTAATGTAACATGGATATTTTAACTTATTGAGGATCTAATCACCATATTAGAAGATGAAATACTGAAAGAGGTTTATACGTCAAAATTAACTAAGAGATATATGAACTAACTTAATTAGATGACAATCTTATTATTTGATGTAACATATTTAAGATAAATGAATTGTTTAAAAAATATAATATAACAAATATATTATAATGAACATGTTATTTTTAATATGATATTTTTATACTATTAATTGATATATTTTAATTTATACTATTAATTAAGATATTGTAAGGAATATTTTCACGTTATTGATAATAATAAGTATTTAATGAACATGTTATATATATATATATATATATATATATATATATATATATATATATATTTTTTATATTATATATTTTATATATATAATATTATATAATATATAATATGTTAGCACTTTAAAAATTCTATATGCCTTATAATACAGTTTAACTGAGAAAGTCAAAGCAATTAAAAAGCTTTTAAGTTTTTAAAAGTAATACCTAACTTAGTCTTCGCTGTCTCAACTGCACCAGGCCATGTTGAAATTTTTTAGAGAAAATTTGACGGCCCATTTACTGTTTTTGCCATAAAAGCTTTATGAAGTAGATGATTAATACCATATGTAATGTGATTTTAATGATACAAATATAAAAACTATTAATTAGTTAGGTTATTTTGTTAAATTTTGTCAAAGTAATAAGATGATAATAAAATTGAGTTATTAAATCAATTTTAATCGATACAAGTATAGGTATGTAAAAATAACTTTTAATAGTTTATAGACTTCTCATCAAGAGTGTGTTTCGATCAAGAAATGTATCCTTCATAGGTAGACAAAGATAACAAAAAATGCAAAAAAATCAATGAATTAGAAATCATAAAACACGCAAATCAAGAAAGAATTCTGATGTTAAACTTTCTAATGTGTGAACTACGGATTTCTCATAGAAGTGTGTGTAATAGATTTACTAAAATGTGTAATTGGTCATGTTTCTTATAATAGTAAATAACTTTAATAATTATATTATTAATATTTATTAATATATTTCATTATACTATAATAAAGGAAATAATTAAAATAATAGCAAATTAATTAATAAAATTAAATAAATTAATATTATTTTAGTATATTTTTAATTCATAAAATAAATAATTAAAATAATAAATAAATAAAATTAATTAATTTAAATTCTGGTATCTTATTTTATTACTTGAATGCAATCTACTACAAAACTTTACATTCATTTCTTCTTATTTTCTTTCAACTAAAATAATCTTATCTTTTTACTTTTGTTTCTTTTCTTCTTTTTTCTTTTCCTTTCTCTGTCACTCCTCAATATAACTCAGTATACTTTATTCACTGATTATCATAATTTTAACAGGATAACTCAGTATACTTTATTCATTGATTATGATAATTTTAGCATCACTGCGTGTAATTATCATTGATTATTCGAGGGCTAACTTGTAATATAGAAAAATATTTAATTAAACCAATGATGTTGTTTAATCAGGAAGTCAAGATGGCATCATAGATCAAACAAAAGTGGGGTTAGTTAATCTTTTAACAACTAATAAAAATTAGCTAAATGACTTTTTATAAATTTAAAAATCATTGATGCAGTAGATATTACATTTAACGTATGATATTTTTTTCTCCTACATTATACATCTTTCTTTATTTGCACATGTTCTTTATTTGTTTTTACAAATTAAAATGTGACATTTTAAAATCATTTTAAGTTTTCTTATTGTAATTTAATGAAAAGTCTAAATAAAAAAAATTGTTAAAAACTATAAATAAAGATTAAAGTCTTCTTTATCAATTGAGTCTTTGTATTTGATAGAGGAGTGTTCCAGCAACAACATCTCAACCACTATCTCTATGTTTAGTTTTTTCTAGAGGGATATGATTAGGCTTCTCTTTACATCTTGATCAATTGGCACGAGAAGGAGAGGGTCATCTTAAATGTTTAATTTATTGACTTGAGACATCAGTGAGTATAATTTGCTAAAAAATCTGTAATAACTTTAGTGTGTACTAAATTAGGCCTAAGCATTATATCAGGTGTTTCGTTACTACGAACAAATAAATTCAAACTTTTCTTCAAATTTTTGCTTAGAGAACCCGCAAACTACATCTCCATCTTCTAAAATGTTGTGATTGTAAGACTCAACTCTACTCCTCCATGTAGGTGCATCACAATCATAGAAAAGAAATTTATCCTAGGGGCCTAGGCAAGTAAACAATCCTATAAGATATCAATAATGAATAAGTATATATACCTCTATTATATATGAGTGATATGGAATTCATACATCTTTCTTTATTTACGCATGTCTTTTATTTTAATTTTTATTAAATTTAAATATAACACTATTAAATAATTTTAACTTTTCTTATTATAATTTTTAAAGGCTAAATAAAAAATTTGAGTTAAAAATTATAGATAAATAATATAATTTTTGTATATAATTTTTACTTAAAAATCTATTACAAAATTTATAAAGATTAAAACATACTTATAAATAAAAGAATAAAGTTATCCAACATTAATATATTTATAAGCATAACAAAATTAAACAAAATAAACATAACATAATACTTTTGTTGTGTTAACACTCGCTTGAACAAATGTCTTGTTAGAAATAGTTCTTCCTAACTATTGAGCCTTTGTATTTGATAGGAGTACTTGTCCAACAACTTTTTTGAGCTTCATTAACAACTATTTGTATTATTTTTTTTAGAAAGACACCATAGATGATTATAACCCTCTCTATATGACTTGATTAATTGCCAATAGACGTAGAGTATAATTCGTTGAGAGATATATAGCAGTACAACTCCCTTTAGTACTCATTAAATCAACCCTAAGTATCATATAAGGTGTTATTTTGAGTACGTTAGTGAAAACGAACAATAGATTCAAAATTTTCATGAAACTTTTGCTTCAAGAACTACAAACTCCATCTCCATCTTCTACTTGCAAGACTCAAGTATACTCTTCCGTGTTGGTGCATCACAACCATAAGAAATAAATTAGCTCTAGTTGGCCTAGTCAATTAAAAAATATAGTAACATATCAATAGTAAATAATATACCTCTAATTACTTCATACATATGTTATTAGGTATATTTATACTTACGAGTTTTTTTAGCAACAACCTGTGTGAATTGAGAAATCATTTGTCTATTTGATTTTGAGTAAATAGCTTTCTACATCTGATAATGTGTGGAGGTGGAAATATAGGATCAAAGAGATCTCAAACTCTGTCGTCTTAGTCTTCATTAATTGCTACTCCAACATTGCATATCACTCAAACAATAATATTTTTGTTCACTAATTTTTTTTCTATAATAAAAATAAGACAAGGCTTTAATGGGCAAATTTCCAAAGTAGTGTAATTTTTAACTGAAATTCTCAAAATGGTGTAATTTTTTATTTATTTCCGGATATGGGTAAATCGTGTATAGGAGAGACGATAACATTGTGAAGAAACAGTGTCTTTATTACAAATTTTAATTTAACATTAAATGAAATTATGAAAAGAGAACACAATTTTAGTTTATTAGTTGAAATTGTGTAACTAAGATTTTAATTAATGAGTTAATTAAAAATCGTGAGAATACTGCACCATTTTATGATGATTAATATTCTCTACTCTACTGTGCAACTAAAATAAATGGACAGTTACAAAGTCATCATCTTATTTATTGATAAATATTTAATGGTCGAAATCTGATTAAGTGGTTTGTTGTTACTGTGCAACTAAAATAAATGAACAGTTACAAAGTCATTTTATTTATTGATAAATATGTAATGGTTGAAATCTGATTAAGTAATTGAATAACTGTGAAGTTAATTTGAATAGAAGAGTGGTTACATATTGTGAAGAAAAATTACCTAGATATAATTTAAAATCCAACAATAAAATTATTTAAAAAATTATATAATATTTTCAAATTTTCTTTCTAAATTTATTGCTAAATTTCAATTTTATTTTAAATTATTTCTATATTAGTAACTAAATTCAAATATCCAACTTATACTTAATTTTGCT
>Ga0209700_104860_pt1 | contig 23541 bp, 25 predicted proteins | sample SiratroredBW_FD_187528 | JGI IMG/M metagenome (GOLD analysis project Ga0209700, IMG submission 187528) | Root nodule microbial communities of legume samples collected from California, USA - Siratro red BW (SPAdes) (version 2) | ecosystem: Host-associated > Plants > Roots > Nodule | place: USA...
TCAAAAAAAAAAAAAATAAGGGAGAATAAAAGAAAGAAAAAGAAATAAGTGTAGATTGTCTAATATGCATGTTAGTTATCTACTAGATGAAAAAAATAGAAAAATATGAAATTGTAAAATGAAAACAGGAATTGATTGTAATGTGAAGATGTTCTCTAGTTACATCTATTACTCCTTTGTTTTTCTATGGTTTCAACCCTATTTTTGCCTCTCATTTTATCTACCTTTACCTTAAAAAAGGTCCTCTTGATCTTTGTGTGCATGTTATTCAATTATTGCAGATATTAGAGTTTTGTTAAATTTATAGTAGTGTTTGCTTGCATCATGTTATTCAATTATTGCAGATATTAGAGTTTTGTTAAATTTATAGTAGTGTTTGCTTGCATGAGTGCCGAGTATATATACAAACCTAAAACACTTGAGAGTTGAAGAGTTATTTTGAGAAGATTTTTTCATTCTTAATTCATCCATTTTATTTAAATTACCTTCTTGTTTATTGAGATATAGAGTTTTCCATTCACACTTTTCTTGATTCCTTAATTTTTGGAATGTTGTATTTTAATAGCTCCTGTTTATTCCTTGAGTCTACTGTTGATTTGCTATAAAATCTTCTTTTGTATTTATTTACCTTTTTGTTGATCACTAGTGTTTTTCCCAAGAGTGTAAAAGGATAAGTGTGAGGGTATTTAATGAGTATATTTTTATTCATACTTAGACTATTTGACCTAGACTTTCTTGGACATTAATTGAGAATAAATTTATTGTTTTAAATAAGATTTACCAATCAGGATTAATTGGACCTTAATTGAGATCATTGGTTAAACTTGAATTTTAAACATATTCTCTCACTATCGGCTCCAAATCCAATCAAATCTTTTGCCAATATATTATTAAGATTTTCTATAAAGATGATCCTCTCCAATTTTTAATTGATTTAGAGCAAATCTCCTTCAAATATTCATGGATGTGGAAGCAATAAACTAAAACCAAAAACATTTTCAGGAAACTCAGAAAACAATTGAGTAAACATGAAAATAGTATATTCAAACAGAGAGTCGCTTTAGTTAGAAAAGATTCAGTTAATTGTTAAAACACAGTCAGAATGATCGTGAACTCAATTTAAGAAAATTCAATAACAATCAGATATACAGTTCAGTAAGGTTTTGATTACCAATAGTAAAAGTAATTCTGGTTAAACAAGATTCAGGAAATACTAATTATTTTAAGAACACAAAACTTCCATAATTGCAAGCAAATATACAACAACCACAGTTAACTGATATATACAGAATCAAGAAGTGTTCAAGAAGAGAGAAAGAAAGATCAAGAACACAAGATGTTATCCTGGTTCACCCTTCCTCAAGGGTTAAGTCTAGTCCTTTGCAAACTGGCAAATATTTCCACTAAAAAGATCTTAAAGACAAGTCTCACACAATGCAACACTTGCACACCGCAAGCAAACCCTACTCCTAGTAGTAACCTGCCTACTGAACCCTACAGTAGCAGTTTAACCAGTATAGAACCTACTGTACTATGTAGTTACAATCACACACCTATGTAATATGTAACAACAACTTAACAGTATACAAAAGTTCAGTGAATAGACCAAACCAAATAGTGATTCTACTCAAGACAGATTACAAAGATATCAAGAACAGAGTATAAACACTTAGCTCTGCATAAGATCACTATTACATGAATTCATTACCAAAGTAATGTTCCAAGATTAGTGTTCTTGAGATGAAATGATTAACACATTTTTCTCTGTGAAAATTTCACAATGTTTGCATAGAATAAAAATCAATAATTGTCAAACACGTGTCTCTCCTTTATATAGAAAAACTATTTTAAAAATATGTTAAAACTTCAATCGATTGTAATAACTGTTCAATAAATTGAACTTCTCTGAAACAGAAACATTAATATGTTTAGAATAAAACAGTTTAACCAATTTCTTTCTAACACATCGTTATTTGAAAACTTTGATTAATTTTACTGAACAATTTTAACTTTGGAACTTACTATGACTTATGAAACATGCAACATATGATTTTATATCAAGATCAAATCTCACACACAATCACAAAGACTAAGTCTAGGACCAAAAGCTTCATCAAACTTCATGGTTCTCTTTGCAGTCCTCTTGATTCTTTAGACTTCATTCACTTGTTGATTTCATGAAATCCTCTAGCAACTCTTGGTGCTAACAATCTCCCCCAATTTGATGAAAGTAAACAATTGTGTGTTAACTTACATCTCTTCAATCTTGAATAAACTGAACTATAGAACAGTTGATTAGTAATGTGTAAGTTCATCACGTTCAGAGCAAAAACTAAAACTGACTAATTGAACTGAAACAGTTAATTATAATTCCTCATGATTCTCCAACCAGTTTAGATCCGACTTTCCTGTAATCATGCAATTGCTCCCCCATACTCCATTGGCTCGTTAAAATAAAGAAAATGAAATAGTGTTAGAAAACAAAATCATTTCAAACTAAACACATAAACCACATTCCATTCATATAAAGATACATATATATCCGGGCAACAGATGAGAATGACTTAATCAGCCGAATTTACACCATATTTGGACGGATTACTAACAGGATTAAAGGATCATCTAGGTAGAAGTTGGATCAACCAACAAGAGACACAAGAAGCAGCATAGGAATAAAAAAAAAACAAACTGAAACAGAAAGAGCAACAACAATAGTACCCTATGCATCTAATGCACACACTACCAATACCAAGAACCAACACAACCAACACACTAGACCTACTTCTCCCACTTTGCATTCATCAAAGTGAGATGAAGAACAAAATATGCAAGAAAAAGCTCATTTATTCGGGTGTAGAACATCTAGCCTAATTTAAATTGCACATCCTCAAGGGTGCCTTTGATGTTCTGAAACCTTGTCTTGCACTATTAATGATGGGTTCTTTCCTCTTCGTGCATAGTATGCAATTGTGTCATCATTCGTTCCTCAAAACTAGCAAAGTAGTTTTCATATCCACTGGGTGAAGCATCAATCATGAGATCATCTTGTCCCTCATCAGCATCAGCAACATCACTTTCTTCTTCTTCAGCAGGTTGTTCATCAGCACTATCATAGTCAACTTTGAATATTCGTTGATCATCATTGACTTTGATAAGTCCTATCTTGCTAAGTGTTGTTGTAGTGACTTCATTTTGTGCTTTGACCAGTTCCACCACTTCTCCATCAGTGTCAATTTCAAAGTAGTCAATGAAGTGTGATATGAGAACAACATAAGGGATCTTGAGTTCGACCTTCCTCCTTATTTTGATAACGTGTCCCTTGATGACACTGACCCAATTAACTTTGATCTTTCCCATCAGGCAGTACATGAGCATATGGTCTTCTTCAATCAACACAACATGGTTGAATCCCCTTGGTGTCAGCAACCAAATCACAATGAAGGCAAGGAATCTTGGTATGACAGAAAGCCCTCCAACTGAGTAATTCCTGGACTTAGTGTTTTGGTTTCTCAAGCAGGCCTAAAAAACTGTGGCTTATTGAATCCTTCTAAACCAACTTCATGGCTTCTTCCAACTAGAATTCCAACATTGTGTAGTCCAGCAACAGCAAGCTAGACTTCACGATTTATGCAAATGTCGACTCCCTTAACTTGTGAATAGATTGTTTCCTCATTATACCACATGTTTGTGAGAAACACTTTGACTAAATCAGGATAGACATTCCCTGATAGTCTTACAAATTTCTCCAACATCTGAAATCTTAAGGCTTCTCTAACCTTGTCCAGATTCTCCTCCTTTAACCATAGCATCCTCAGAAACTTAAAAGCTATTATAGCTTTCTTGCCATATTCTCTATGAAACCCTTGCACGCTTTCATGATTTCCCTCGAACCATCTTTCTAGATAATCAGTTTCATTGGATTCTGAAGGCTCAACATTTTTGACACAAGCTCTTTTTTTTCGCTTCTTTCGTGTTGAAGAGGAGGCCATTTTAGGGGATGGTGAATATTGGTTTATTTGATGTTTTACAATCACTGAATATGCAGAATGCTACTAAGTGAAGTGTGTGATCAAGTGGTTGCTTATGATGCTATTTATAATAAAAGCTATCCCATATAAGACAAATTTGAAAATTCAAACCATTTCTTGTGCAGTTAATTCACGCATGCAGTGTATTGAAAGACAATTAAGCAAAATCTTTTCAGTTTAGATTCAGTAAGAAATAAACTGTCACATATTTTACTTAGTTTCAGAATTTGTTGCAGCTTTTGACTTGTTGACTTTCAATGGATTTATGACACATGGTGTTGAGTGGTTTATCACTCCTCACATACGCTATGTATTAGAAGCCAACTTAGATCGGTTAAGCTTTTTAATTTGTCTTGGAATCTGCAGTGGAATCTTTACCTTCCCTATATAACAATATTCCTCATAACAACTTATTGCCCAGGGGATCATAAACCTCCTTTTTCAGCATTTTCTTGTCCCAATCAATTAATAAGCATTTAAACAGGATCAGATGTTTCATATCAATTATAGTGTGTTCATATAAAATTTAGTAAATTGTCTTTATTCATTGATCATACCAATATTGCATAAAATATAACTAAGAATCAAATATTTATTGGTTGATTGATTTATTTAATATTTTTCAAATCAATAATCCCCAATTCATTTCTAAGAAAATTAAATCTCTCTTTATTAAGAGGTTTTGTAAACAGATCAGTCAATTGATTCTCAAAATTAACAAATTGAATTACACAATCACCTTTACTCACATGATCTCTTATAAAGTGGTTGCGTATTTCAATATCTTTAGTCCTGGAATGTTGTATATGATTCTTTGTTAAACTTATTGCACTAGTATTATCACACATTAATGGAATTTGAGACAAATTTAGACCGAAAGTTGTTGTTTGATCCATGAACTCTGTGCACAACAGCTTCCAACTACAATGTATTTTGCCTCTACAGTAGATAATGCCACACAAGCTTGTTTCTTACTATGCCAAGATATTAAACTTGATCCTAATAGAGGACATGTTCCATTTGTGCTTTTTCTATCAATTTTGCATCCTACAAGGTGTGAGTGAGAATAACCAATTAAATTCAGAGATACCACACTAAGATACCATAGTCCAACATCAATTGTTCCTTTGAGATATTTCAGTATCCTCTTTGCTGCCATATAATGGGTTTCTCTTGGACTAGCTTGATATCTTGCACATAAACAAACGCTGAACATAATATCTGGTCTACTAGCAGTCAAGTAGAGTAGTGATCCTGAGTCCTCTATATTTTGTTTGTAAACTTTGACTCCCTTTTCATCATTGTCTAAGTAGCATCCAGTAGCAATAGGTGTGGCTGCTTCTTTGCAATTCTCCATATCAAATTTCCTCAATAGCTCTGGACAGTATTTGGATTGACTAGGGAATGTACCATGTTGAAATTGCTTTATTTACAAGCCAAGGAAATAATTGAGTTCTCCCATCATGGACATCTCAAATTCTCCCTGCATAGCTTTAACAAATTACTCACATAAAATTTCATTAGTTAAACCAAATATAATGTCATCAACATACACTTGAACAAGTATAATTTGATTGTGTTCTTAATGAATAAAGTCTTATCTGTTTTTTCCTCTCTCATATCCTTGAGAAAGCAGAAATCTACTCAACCTCTCATACCACTATCGAGGTGCTTGTTTCAAGCCATACAAAGCTTTCTTTAGTTTAAAGACATGATCTTCAAATCCAGGGGGTTGACTCACATAGAATTCTTCATCAATGTATCCATTGAGACAAGCACTTTTGATATCCATTTGGTTCAACTTGAATCTGTTCATGCAATCATATGCTAACAATAATCTTAATACTTCTAATCTGGCCACTGGTGCATAAGTCTCTCCAAAATCTACTCCTTCCTCTTGGTTGAAACCCTTTGCAACCAATCTTGCTTTGTTCCTTACAATAATTTCCTATTCATCCAACTTGTTCTTGAATACCCACATTGTTCCAATCACATTCATTTGTTTAGTTTTGGGAACTAGTGTTCAGACTTCATTTCTAGCAAACTGGTTTAATTCTTCATGCATTGCATTGATCCAGTTGTTATCCTCAAGTGCATCAGCTACTGATTTGGTATCTACTTGTGATACAAATGCCATGTGCTCACAGAATTGATTCAATGATCTTCTAGTTGATACTCCTTTCTGAACTTGACCAATTATGTTGTCTAGTGAAAGGTTCTTGGGCACTTTCCATTCTCTTGGTAGTCCATAGTTAACTATTTTTGTACCAATTCCAGATTCAATTGATTGAATCTGTTTAATTGGTTAAATCTCTGGTAGTTTACTAGCTTCTTCTATTTTATTTTCCAGCCCGGTATCAATTTGTTGTCTATTAGGAACCTCATCATCTACACCTGTCTTAGGATTTTTCTACATATTCTGGTTAGTTTCATCAATTACAATATGCATGGATTCCTCAACTAGCATTGTTCTCTTATTGTATGCTCTATATGCATGAGCATGCAATGAATAACCAAGGAAGATACATTCATTTGATTTCGAATCAAATTTGCCTAAGTAATCTTTACCATTATTTAAAATGAAACATTTACAACCAAAAACTTTTAGAGGAGATATATTGGGCATTCTTCCTTTAAATAGCTCATAGGGGGTCTTCTTCAATATAGGTCTTATGAGCAGCCGAATAAGAACATAGGAAGTTGTACTTACTGCATCAGCCCAGAAGTATTTTGGCAACCAAATTTCATTCAATAATGTCCTTGCTAGTTCCTTTAGAGATTGATTCTTCCTCTCCACTACTCCATTGTGTTGTGGAGTTCTTAATGCTGAAAAATCGTATTTGATTCCAGATTTGCTACAGAACTTGTCAAACTTCTCATTCTGGAATTCTCCCCCATGATCAGATTTAATGGAAGAAATACCACAATTCTTTGCATTCTGCATAACTTTGGAAAACCTCTTAAAAGCCTGATAGGTTTCATCCTTGGTAGCAATGAATAATGTCCAGGTAAAGCGTGAATAATCATCAACTATCACAAGACCATAATAATTACCTCCTAGGCTCATGGTTCTTGAGGGACCAAACAGATCTGTGTGAAGCAGCTCAAGAGGTCTAGATGTTGACATCACATTCAATGATTTGAAAGAACTTTTAGTTTGTTTACCTTTTTGCCATGCTTCACACAATCTGTCCCTTTCAAACTTGAGCTTAGGTAGACTAATTACTAGCTCTTTTGATGCAAGTCTATTGAGATGATGCATATGGATATGAGCTAATCTTTTTTGCCACACATTTGTTATTGAAATATTGAACCCTTTAGAAGACATGTTTTATATTTGCCTGGATCTTCTGTTTCTTTTGCAGGTGGGGTTCGGGTACATTATTCTCTCTTCACACACACAAACATTTACTTTTTGCATATATCATGAGTGGGGCCCTATACCCGGGTCTGAGGAAGTATAGAAATAGATAGGGGTTGTGTAGCAATGCTGATGGGATGTACTTCCTTTCTCATTTTTTGCGAGAACCCTAGCTAGAGTATGTTCTCTTTATTTGTTTGTTCATAGCAAGTTGTTTACCAGCTGATGTGGATAATACAATAAAGTGAGCCATAGCTCTAGTAACCTTGAATCTCTAAGTATTAGGAGTCATCCTATATGAGCATGCATTTATGGTCCTAGATCTTTAGACGTTATAACATTGAACCATTTAAGGCACTAAGGGAGTTGTTCATGTGTTTTAACCTTTTGCTAATATGCTGTGAACCGTGTTATTTTTTATTGATGTTGCAACATGCATATTCGCATATTTTGTACTCATAGCATAATTGGTGGAGAAGGATCTGAGATAATTTCTTGTTTTCTCTTTTTCATTAATATATTGCATGCATTCCATATTATTTCATTTGGACTCACATGTCTATCATTTCTTTTTTTAAGTAGTAAAATTGTAAATTTGTGTGCATATCATCATGGAATTTAACATGAGATTTGAAACTGAAAGAGAGCCTGAATCGGAGAGTTTGAAAAAGAAGATAGATGCCAAAGTATTAAAGAACAATTTGACCGGTATTAGGGAGTTGGGGCAAAAGCTTAAAACAGTTTAGAGAGTTATATTCCGGAAGAGGTATGGGAATTTGTTGGGATTGCTAGAAGTTGAAGTTCAAAAGTTCGTTATTCCTGCACCATACGTTGCGAATACTACACCAACATATCAACAAAATTTTCCTCGATCTCAACCCGCATATCGACCTCCACCTACTCCTCGTAATGCATACCAACCCAGATCAGAAGGGTTGAATCCCAATCAGGCTCAGGATCAGGGTTTTGATATAAGGAGAGATCAAGAAAAGAAGTTCACTCCTATTCTAATGACCTAGACCGAACTTTTACCAAATCTTCTCAGCAACGCACTAGCTATGATTTGTCCCATGAAGCCATTGCAACCACCTTATCCTAAGTACTATGATGGTAGTGCTAAATGTGATTACCATGGTGGGGCGATTGGCCATTCAACTCAAAACTGTCAAGAACTTAAATTTAAAGTGCAATCGTTAATTGATTCAGGATGGCTAAACTTTCAAGAGGAGAAATAGAGTGTAGACAAGAATCCCTTGTCGGGACATGCAAATGCCTCGACAAACGCTGTCATGGATAAAGAAGGACAAAGTTTGGTGAGGAGAGTAGATGGAATCAGGAGTTCCTTGAAAGATGTTTTCATAGCACTTTGTCATACGAGTTTATCAAAATTTGAATATAAGCCATAATACACTTGCGAGTTCCATTCAAGCATTGAACATTCTATCAATGAGTGTTCTAATTTTAAAATATTTTTGCAAAATTTAATGGACAGACATATCTTGAAAGTTTATCATCAAAACCTAGAGGAAGAAGTCTTTGTGCAAACAGGTGAAGAGTTAAGTATGACCAGGCCTAAACCATTGGTGATTCGTTTCATAAAAACTCAACTATGTCTCTTAGTCGGCAACCCGTGGTGATAAAGGCTCCCTCCTCCTTTCCATATAAAAACGAGAAAGACGTTCCTTGGAGGTATGGTGTTAGTGTTATGAAGGGTGAACAAAACGGGGAACAAATAGATGAAGCACTAGATACCGACAAAGTGGTTATTGATAATATTTCCGGAATTGGAGGAATAATAAGGAGTGGTCGCCTTTTCACACCCCCGGAGCTAAGAAAGGAGAAAAACGATGAAAGAAGTAGAGAGTAGGTGTCTATAGAAAAAGCAAAGACATTTTTGTGAGGGAAGGTTTTGCAAACTGATCAGGAGCATGAGGAGGAAAATAAGTAAGAAATCACCGATGAGGAAGCTTGTGAGTTCTTGAGATTTATTCAACAAAGCGAATACAAAGTGGTTGATCAGCTAAATCGCATGTCGGCGAGAATCTCCTTGTTGGAATTGCTATTGCATTCTACTTCCCATCGGAAGCTATTGATTTAAATTTTGAGCGAGGCTCATGGAGAGTAGAATATCTCTTTGGATAAATTTGAAAGAATTGTTAGTCACCTTATTGCTAACAATCCTCTTACATTTACCGAAGATGAAATACCCTCAGACGGAAGAGGTCATAACAGGGCTCTGCATATATCTGTTAAATTCATGGACTACTTCATAGCACGTGTGCGTATTGATAATGGTTCATCTTTGAACCTTATGCCAAAAGTTATGTTGGACAAGTTGCCTAGTGAAGTTGTTTACCTACGCCCAAGTACTATAGTCGTTAGAGCCTTTGATGAAAGTAGAAGGGAGGCATTGGAGAGATAGAATTGCCAGTGTAGGTAGGCCGTTATACTATCCAAATAGTATTCCAGGTGATGGATATACTTCCGGCATACAACTATTTGCTGGGACGACCATGGATTCATACTTTCGGTGTTGTGCCTTCCACTCTACACCAGAAGTTGACATTCATAGTTGACGACATGCTAATCATAGTCTCGTGACAAGAGGATTTGCTTGTGAGTGGACCATCTCCTACTCCATATATTGAAGTTGCTGAAGAAGCTTTGGAAACTTCCTTCCAAGCTTTGGAGATTGTGAGTACAGCTTATGTTCAACCCCTCAAGGTGAATCCTTACTTGTCAAATGCGTCGTTGATCATGGCAAGAACTATGATAAGAGGAGGGTATGAATATGGAAATGGATAGGGCAAAGATGGCAAAGGATATGTACTTCCGTTGGAGTTGACCGATAACAAAGGAAGGTATGGCCTGGGTTACAAGCCTACCAAAGCAGATAAAAGAAGAATAACTGAAGAAAGAGTAGAAAGGGGTCGAGCTAGGTTAGAGGGTCGCAACCCGAGGATAAGAGGAATTACTCTGTGCGACTTAAAGCAAAGCTTTCACAGTGCAGGATGGATGAATATTAATCATGTGGCTGTAATTGAGAGTAGACTTAGAGATGAAAGTTCAAGTTTTGTGCGCCCCTGTCTTCCTGATACATAACTTAACAATTGGAAATTCGTAGATTTGACCAGGGTGTTCACTTGTAATGGGATGTAATTTTTGACTTCAAAACTCTGTGATTTCATTACTAATGTGTTTTGATAAAACTAAGTGATGACGATAATGCGCATTTTTCAGTAAAATTGTGTTTTCATCTTATTCTTTTGCTTGCTTATATATCTTCATAAATTTGAACAATGCAGATATGATGATGAATGTTTTGAAAATTGTTATACCCTAATTTCACAATCCCCGTTGATAATACGAAAAATAATAACAAAGAAAACTGTGAACCCTAAAGATGATTTTCCATTGCTACATATCGATACTCTAGTAGATAATACTGCTACGTCTTCGCTATACTCATTCATGGATGGATTCTCAAGATATGATGGCACCCAAAGATGACTTTCATCACCTTATGGGGCACCTTTTGCTATAAAGTGATGTCATTTGGTCTTAAAAATGTTGGGGCAACATATCAAAGGGCTATGGTGACTCTTTTTCACGACATGATGCATAGAGAAATAGAAGTATATGTCGATGATATGATCGCTAAATCTAAATCAGAAGAAGAATACCTTATCAACCTGAAAAAGTTGTTTGAAAGATTAAGAAAATACAAACTTAAGTTAAGCCCGACAAAATGTACTTTTGGTGTGAAGTCCGGAAAACTTTTGGGTTTAATCGTTTGTCAAAAAGGGGTAGAGGTAGATCCAGACAAAATATGTGAAATTTTGGAAATGTCATATCCTTGCACGGAAAAAGAAGTTCGGGGTTTTTTGGGAAGACTGAATTACATTGCCACATTTATTTCCTAGTTAACTGCCACTTGTGAACCAATTTTTAAATTACTGCGTAAAAGTCAAGCGGTGAAATGGAATGAAGACTATCAGGTAGCTTTTGACAAGATTAAACAATATTTGTGAGCACCTCCAATACTGCATCCGTCAGTTCCTGGAAGGCCGCTCGTTTTATACCTAACAGTATTGGACGAATCAATGGGTTGTGCTCTAGGTCAACATGATGAAACAGGAAAAAAAGAGCACGCCATATATTATTTAAGCAAGAAATTAACCAATTATGAACAGAGATATTCTTCTCTAGAACAAACTTATTGCGCTTTGGCCTGGGCAGCTCACTGGCTAAGATGGTACATGTTAAGCCACACAACATGGTTGATATCTAAAATGGATCCAATCAAATGCATATTTGAAAAGCCTGCTCTCACGAGAAGAATAGCCCGATGGCAAATGCTATTATCAGAATATGACATACTATATGTCACTCAGAAAGCTATCAAGGGCAGTGCTCTAGTAGATTATTTGGCGCAGCAACCCATTGAAGACTATCAACCCATGCAGCCTGAATTCCCAGATGAAGATATTATGACCCTTTTTGCCACAGTCGAGAAGAACAATGAAGAAAACTCGTGGACCTTATTTTTCGATGGAGCCTTTAATGCATTAGGTCATGATATAAGGGCAGTGCTCATTTCACCAGAGAAACGATATATACCAGTGATGGCAAGATTGTATTTTGATTGTACCAATAATATAGCAGAGTATGAAGCATGCGCTATGGGAATACGGGCGACTATTGAATTTAGAGTCAAATGCTTGAAAGTATATGGTGATTCAACATTAGTTATCCATCAGATAAAAGGAGAATGGGAGACTAGGGATCCAAAATTGATTTCTTATCAAGCATATATAAAGGGAATGGTAGATTATTTTGACGTTATAGAGTTTCATCACATTCCACGAGAAGAAAATTAGTTGGTTGATGCCCTAGCCACTTTGTCATCAATGTTTGAATTAAATCATGAAGATGGACTGCCAATGATCAAAATGAAGAGTCATGAATATCCAATTTATTTTCATTTCATGGAAGAAGAATTACATGGCAAACCTTGGTATTTTGATATCAAACAATACCTCAAAAGCCAAAAATATCTTGAGACGGCCACAAAAAATGATAAATGAATGCTAAGAAGGTTAGCCTCGAAGTTTGTGTTAAACGGGGATGTCCTGTACAAGAGGAATCACAATTTGGTGCTCGTCAGATGTGTCGATGCAAAAGAGGCAGAGCTAATCTTAAAGGAAGTTCATGAGGGAACTTTTGGAACTCACATGAATGGTCATTCCATGGCAAGGAAAATCTTGAGAGCCGGTTATTTTTGGATGACTATGGAGAAGGATTGTTGCATACATGTGAGGAAGTGTCATAAATGCCAAATATATGCAGATAATGTTAAGATTCTGCCTACAACTTTGAATGTTTTGTCTGCACCCTGGCCTTTCTCCATGTGGGGGATAGATGTCATAGGGGCTATAGAACCAAAAGCATCAAATGGACACTGTTTCATCGTAGTGGCAATTATTTTACAAAGTGGGTTGAAGTTGCCTCCTATTCCAACGTGACGAGGAAAATAGTGGCAAAATTCATAAGAAAATAATTAATTTGTAGATATGGGCTTCCAAGTAGAATTATCACTGATAATGCCACAAACTTGAATAACAAAATGATGTCTGAGCTATGTGATGAGTTTAAGATTCGACATTATAATTCTTCTCCCTATCGACCGAAAATGAACGGAGCAGTCGAGGCGGCAAACAAAATTATAAAGAAAATAATCCAAAAAATCGTAGTAACATATAAAGATTAGCATGAAATGCTTCCTTTTGCCTTACATGGATATCGTACTTCGATGCGAACATCAATAGGGGCAATGCCTTTCTCATTCGTATATGGAATGGAGGCAGTACTACCATTTGAGGTTGAAATTCCTTTGCTCAGGGTGTTGATGGACTAAATTAGAAGAAGCTGAATGGGTTCAAGCCCGATATGATTAACTTAACCTCATTGACGAGAAGAGGTTAGCAACAATATGTCATGGGTAGTTGTACTAGAGGAGAATGAAGAGGGCATTTGACAAGAAAGTTCACCCTCGAGAGTTTCATGAAGGAGACTTGGTGATGAAGAATCATATCAGTCCAGAAGGATCACAGAGGAAAGTGGATGCCAAATTATGAGGGAGAGTTATCTTTACCACTTAACTCTATTACAGTTAGAAAATTCTATGCCTAGATATGATTTTGTAATAACGGGGAGTGTGATACATTGATTCAGTCTTTTCGTGTAACGATTAACAATACTTTCGTATATCTGCATTATTGTTTTATGAGATAAATACCAAGAAAAGTTTTACGGGTTTTTTATTTGAGCCACGCGTCACGTGGTGAATCCTTTATTCATAAATCATTGGATTCATGAGATAAATAAAGGTTGACACTTTTCTATTGGATCATTTGCATACATGATGCTTGATACCTTCTAGCCTTCCTTCATCCCTTTAAAATGAAAGGATTTTCCTTAGTAACGGTTATCACTGTTAGAAATGGGAAATCGAGTACATCACACTAGGGCAAAAACGTCAGGTTTTTCTCAAGTGGTTGAATTTTTATCTCCAATCTCCCATGGCAATAAAAAATGATAAAAACATCTCTGGTAGAAATATTTGCTTGCATCAATCAACAAGTTGACGTAGAGTAAAGCAATAGAGAAGAAAACTATACTGGGGCAATCCTGTCTGTCCACTCACAAAAGGAACAAGCCATCTTCCATTTAAACCTCGTTGTCACCCCTATATATTAAAACTGGGGCAATTTTATTTTGTCACACCTATATACTTACACCACCCATTTTTTCCACCTAACTCAATTGTTCATACTTCTTTTCAACCTAGCAAATAAGTCATTAACCTTTCGTCTAGCCTACCCAACACGCTGAAACTTGTGTAGTCCTATGTTGCATGTACACATCACAAGGTTCTCCCTTATAAAGGGACATGCAATCCCAGGCTTTTTGAAACTTCTTTAATTTTCTCTCCCACATTCTTCATCCACTTACAAGAACATGCACCAAAGCAATGCTTCCAAAAAAAGTCAATACCAGATTTGTAAACCCCCTTTTGTTTACAAGAAGCAAAAAACAAAACTTTAATTTCAAATGAAATTGACGTTAGTAAAAGAAGATTTAATGCACCTACATGTCATGTACCCTCATGGTAGTCATGCATTTTTCTTTGAATAACAAAATAATAAAATAAAATCACATGTATTCTACAAATAATAACAAAAATAAGGTAGCACGCATTCATGCATACACCATCATTCAGTAAGAAATAGAAAGATCAAACTTCTTACATTCATGCATGCATTCATGCATTTCAACACAAAGCCCAAAGAATTTCAATCATTTCAACAGTTTTCCTCTCAGCACTCTCACGATATGCGTATGTGTACAATCTCCAAAACATCGTCAGATATTTGATTTCATGTAAATATGTGATCCCGAATGAAGACTCGTAACCCTCTCGATATAAGGTTCTGGTCTCACGTTTTTTAATAGCCCTCTCGATACAACGTCAAATGAAAATGGAAGACCCTCTTGATACAAGGTAAACCTTATGCTCGGAGTGATGATCCTTTCGACACAAGATCTCGGTCTCAAGTGAAGACTCGTAGCCCTCTCGTCCTCAAAAGGTCAAGGTTGCGGTCTCGCATTTCTCTTCAACACATTTATTTTTTAGTAGTGAAGATTCATAGCCCTCTCGTCCTCAGAAGGTCAAGGTTGCAGTCTCGTGTTTCTTTTCAACACTTTTACTTTTCAGTAGTGAAGATTCGTAGCCCTCTCATCCTTAGAAGGTCAAGGATGCGGTCTCGCATTTCTTTTCAACACATTTATTTTTCAGCAGCAAAGATTCATAGCCCTCTCATCCTCAAAAGGTTAAGGTTGTAGTCTCCCATTTTCAACAAGCAGTGAAGATTTGTGAGCCTCACATTTCTTTTCGGTAACATTTTATGCATAACCCTCTTGTCCTTGGAAGGTCAAGGATATGACATCATTTTTCTTTCTTTTTAGTTCTCAATTTAGAAAATAGTTTTCTTTTTCATCCCGGACGAAATTAGTTGTTTTTGTCTTTACTTATCTTTTACTTTGATATTATGAAAATTTGAATTTTCAAATTATCTAGTAAAATTTAAGTAAAGATATTAAGTTTAATTGAAATAATAATCATTTAATTGAAATTTTATTGTTTTTTTTTTGTAGTTTGGATTTTTTTTTTCATATTTTTGTGAAAAAAGAAAATAAAAAAATGATTTAAATTTTATTAATTTTGTCTTTTTTCTTTTAAAGAAAAATAAAGTTTTTTTTAAAAAAGTAAATAAAATGTCTTATCTAAATAATTTTTAAATAAAGATAGAACATGTTTTTTAAAATAAAAATATAATTGTTTCTTTTAAAGTATTTACTTTATATAAAAAAGTTTGGGCATAGCCCATTAAGATTTTTACCAAAAAAAAAAAACAAAAAAAATATATATATAAGATAACATATAATTTTATCTATCAGTTTGGTGGGGTCACGTCATTTAACCTAGCACACTCGTGACCCCTCTTCTATGTTAGCTAGATTCTTGGATTGCATGGTTCTTGCATTTAGTATCAAAACGTGCTAAGCCTGGAGAAGCAATCACAGTGAGTGGCACATGGAAGACTTAGTGTGTGCAGCATGGCAAAAAGAAGGAGGCTTCAATTTCAAAGAAGGTATAATTTCCACTATGAAAGAATGTCAAGTGGTGCTTTACTTGTGGAGAGAGCAAGGAAGCAAGGTGCCAGCTAAGGTTTCAAATTAGAATCTGGTCAAGTTTAGGAACTACCACGACTTGCAGTGTCGTTGCAAGGTTTCGCTCATCAATTCAAGGTATTCACGACTAGGGTCATTGGAAGAAAGAACAAAGGTTATTTGAGTCAATAGAAGATAGAACTCGAATCCCTAAAAACATACCTCCTACACCTTCATTTTCCACCACAGTCACCACCAAGACTGCCTCCACCGTCGCCAGGGGCAAGCCGTCATGTTCCATCTTCTTGCCGAAACCTTTTCATCATCATATCCGACGATGAGGCCATTCTCTCTTTCTCTTTTCAATGGAATACTAAAATATTTTCTTCTGTCTTTGAAGCTCCAATGGCAACAACAAAATCTAAAAAAAATGAAACCTAAAGAAGCCAAAGAAAGTGTAGAAGGAGGACCTCTCGCATGCAAGACTGTGGCCTTGAGAGCCTCCATCCATTGTCAAGATTGCCAAAAAATAAAGTCAAGAAAGCTTTGGATACTAAGACATTGATCCGAAGCAACATGAAGTGGTGGTAACAGGCAACCAACAACATTCAAAGATGCAAAAAGAGAAAAAGAAAAGAAAACAAAACATAGAAAAAGCTTCTCCGTAGACACCACGCCGTCGGCGAACTCCTTTCCATCTCTAACCGCACCCTTGCCACCGCCTCGATGACTACAATGCCGCATTCGTCCTAAGCGACGTTGCCTCACCCATCAAAGCTCAGAAAAACCACCACATGCAAATCCACATCCTCGCAGCCACCACCAACCCCTTTAACATTGTCGCTCAAAGCAAGTCGTCCCATCAAAGGCATGGATAGTCATTGCATTATCACCGTTGGGAAGAACTCCAAACCCACGGAGCCACATTGTCTAGATCTGCGGCGACCTTTATATTGTGAGGAGTGTTGCAAAGAGCGTTGTGGCAAATGGGTTTGCCACAATGTCAAATTTCTTATGTCTCCAGTGTCCCTGAACCTTTGTTAGTTTTTTTTTTTACACATATGAAACCAGAAAGATAACATAACTTGGGATAAATAAAGAGCTTGGCACAAAGGTTCAATTCTAATATTATAGCAGAAACATGAAGCGATCCATAAGCCTGGTACATTTAAAGTATGTGGCCTTGTTCATATTGTGCACCATTATGTTTGCGTGTGTTAGCTATTCTCAACAGCAAGAATCCCAAACACATTCTCGGCAACAGAAAGAGGAGAGTGGTGTCACTTGGTGCTAGTATTGATATTGATGGTGGTGTGACTCTTGAAAAGGGTGGAACTGGTATTTTGCATTTTTTATAACAATACCACCATAGTACTCGGTTCCACCCTTCTCAAGAGTCACACCACCATCAATATTAATACTCACACCACGTTTTTCGGCCACTTATTTTGTAATTTCCATTGGATATAAGTATCATATGACAGAAACACATCTTTGCCATCAAAGCAAGGAACAGGCCCATTTCTTTCTGCACTTGATAATACATAAGCAAGTTTCTCTTCCAGCAACTTGTCTCCTCTCTCTAGTATTTGCACAAAACGAAGCTCCTCTCTCTTCAGCTCCTGAAAGATACGAGGTGCTTTGTTCTTCACATCAGCATCAATGTGTGTGTTTAATTCCACAACCTTCTCGGCAGTAATTGGTAAAAACACTCCTTTAAGGTTTCCCCTACCATCATCCTTTATACCAAGCAATCGGCTTCATCAGACCATAGTTAAAAGGCCTCATCATCATCTTTAAGTAACTCTCCTCTTTCTATTGCTGAGAATGTGATTGGGATTCTTACTGTTGAGAATTGGTAACACACGTAAACATGATGGTGCACAATATGAACAAGGCCACATACTTTAAATGTACCTGGGTTATGGATCGCTTCATGTTTCTGCTATAATATTAGAATTGGACCTTGGTGCCAAGCTCTTTGTTTATCCCAAGTTATGTCGTCTTTCTGGTTTTATAGGTGTAAAAGAAAACTGACAAAGGTTCAGAGACACTGGAGACATAAGAAATTTGACAATGTACCTTTTGGAAAACCCATTTGCCACAACGCTATTTGCAAGACTCCTCACAATATAAAGGTTGTCGCAGAACTAGACGACGTGGCTCTGTAGGTTTGGAGCTCTTCCCAACGATGATGACGCAATGACTATCCATGTCTTTGATGGGACGACTTGCTTTGAGCGACGACGTTAAAGGGGTTGACAGTAGCTGCAAGGATGTGGATTTGAATGCGGTGGTTTTAATGAGCCTTGATGGGTGAGGTGAAGTCGCTTAGGACGGTTGCGGTGTTGTAGTCGTCGAGGAGGTGACAAGAGTGCAATTAGAGATGAAAAGGGGTTCGTCGGCGGCATGGTGGCTGCGGAGAAGCTTCTTTTCTGTTGCATTTTCTTTTCTTTTTCTCTTTTTGCATCTTTGAATGTTGTTGGGTCCCTATTACCACCACTTCGTCTTGCTTCGAATCAATGTCTTGGTATCCAAAGCTTTCTTGAATTTATTTTTTGGCAACCTTGACAATGGATGGAGGCTCTGAAGGCTAGAGTCTTGCATGTGAGAGGTCCTCCTTCTATGCCTTCTTCGGCTTCTTAAGGTTTCATTTTTTTAGATTCTGTTGCTGTCATTGGAGCTTCAAAGACTAAAAAAGGATTTTGGTATTCCAGCGAAAAGAGAAATAGAGAATGGCCTCATGGTAGGATATGATGATGAAAGGGTTTCGGCAAAAAGATGGAACACGACGGCTTGCCCCTGGCGACGGTGGAGGCAGTCTTGGTTGTGACGGTGGTGGAGGCAGTCTTAGCACTTCTTGATACTGAATGCAAGAACTATGCAATCCAAGAATCTAGCTATCTGTGTGTAAGGGATTCTTGATTCCAATCTTCCCCTTCATTAATGGATGCCTCCCTCTTCCTTTTTTGTGAATCGGTGGTGTCTCCTTTATGTATGTCATGTAAGAGAAAAAAGTCAAAATCGTGTGTGTGAATGAGTGCCCTTAATGACGTGCCTTCTATATTTATTATTTTTTTCTTTGATTTTTTGTGTAAAAATCTTAATGGGCTAGGCCCAAATTTTTTTATGTAAACTAAATACTTTAAAAGAAACAATTATATTTTGATTTTAAAAAACATGTTTTATCATTATTTAAAAATTATTTGGATAAGACATTTTCTTTACTTTTTTAAAAAAACTTTATTTTTCTTTAAAAGAAAAAAGATAAAATTAATAAAACTTAATTTTTTTTCTTTTCTTTTTTCACAAAAATATGAAAAAAATGCAAACTTCCAAAAAACAATAAAATTTCAATTAAATGATTATTATTTTTAATAGCTTTTTTTAAAAGAAAATATTTTTTTATTATTTCACCAGGACAAAATTGGGTGTTGACAAACGTAGATGAAAGATTCAACGGAAACCAAAGGAAAATGAAAAGGAAGAGTAAAACGGAAAGGCAAACCGTGACAAAGTAAGAGTATGGACGACGGCGAGGGACGACGGCACGAGAGAGAGCTTCAACCTTAGTTTGGGTGTCCACAGCGAGGGACGAGGGGGAGAGACGAGGACAACAACGCTATGTGAGAGAGAGGGAAGACAAAAGCGTAAAGGAAAAGATGGGCGTGGGCTTCTAAAACAGGGGATACGACTAAGGTTGAAAGGAGGAACCGCGGTCGTATCCACATACCACCGCTGTTCTGGCCCCAACCATACTGGTATCTCCTACATCATTTAATTTTTAAAAATTATGGGGATACAACCGCAGTTGTAAGGAGGAATCGCGATCGTATCCACCTACCATCACGGTTGCGGCTAGAATGCAGTGGTATGGTTCCACTTAATTACAAAATTGCCACCGCAATTTTTTTAAAGCGGTTCTCTCTTAACCGTAGTGGTATCCTGATGCCATGTTGCACATACTAAGTCTTCCATGTGCCACTCACTGTAATTGCTTCTTCGGGATTAGCACTTTTTGATACTGAATGCAAGAACCATGCAATACAAGAATCTAGCTATATGTGTGTAAGCGATTCTTGATTCCAATCTTCCCCTTCATTAATGGATGCCTCCCTCTTCCTTTTTTGTGAATTTGTGGTGTCTCCTTTATGTATGTCACGTAAGAAAAAAAAGCCAAAACCGTGTGTGTGAATGGATGCCCTTAATGACGTGCCTCCGTGGCTTCATTTATGCATAACATGGAAAAGGGGTCACATGTGTGCTAGGTTAGATGATGTGACCCCACCAAAGTGATAGATAGAAATATATATGTTATCTTCTATATTTATTATTTTTTTTGTAAAAATCTTAATAGGCTAGGCCCAAACTTTTTTATATAAACTAAATACTTTAAAAGAAACAATTATATTTTTATTTAAAAAAAAAAAACATGTTTTATCATTATTTAAAAATTATTTGGATAAGACATTTTCTTTACTTTTTTTTTTCTTAAAAATTATTTTTCTTTAAAAGAAAAAAGATAAAATTAATAAAACTTAAATCATTTTTTTTTCTTTTTATTCCACAAAACTATGAAAAATATCCAAACTTCAAAAAAACAATAAAATTTCAATTAAATGATTATTATTTTTAATATCTTTCTTTAAAGGAAAATATTTTTTTTATTATTTCACCTAGACAAAATTGGATGTTGACAGCGTTGCATTTCCATTTTACTCTTCACATATTCGTGTCTTTTCCTTAGGTTGAAATTCTGAATGGCGACGTCGACGAAGAAGTGGTTCCTCCTGGGCGTGGCGGTGGACTTGCTGCGCTTGAGGACGAGATGGGAGGATACATTGGACGAGGGCTTCTTCTTCTTATTCTTGGAGAGGAGAAAGGGGAGGCAGGTTTTGCGGGCGTTGTAGTGGTGGTAATGGGACTGGGGGAGGGAGGACGAGGAAGAGGGAGGGGCGGGTGGGGAGGTGGTGGTAGTGGGGAGGGAAGGGCGGGTGGTAGAGGAAGAGGGTGGTCGATTAGTCTAAAAGAAGGAGAAAAGGAAGAGGAGGTAGAATCGTGGATGGGGAGAGAGAAGGAAAAGGAAATGAGCTTGTCGAGCTTCTCCTGGACGCAGAAGGCACAAATGGCACTTGGGTTGTTCCGAAAAGGGTAGTCGGTGCATTGCATTTCGTCGGCGGTAATATGTCTCATACCACTACAGTTGTTAACCAAACAACTGCAGTAGTATGTCATTTCTACTGCGGTTCTACAATCGCAGTGGTAGCTTCAATACCTTTTACTACGATTCCAGAACCGCAGTTGTAAACCTTCTAAAACCGCGATGAAATTATTTTTTCTACAAGTCAACTTAGAAAGTTTTCGCAAACAATTAACAATTTTCAAAACTGGATGAAAATTCTTTATCAAAACTATTGAAAAATGATTATTATGAAATGTATAGTAAATGTTCAATAGATTCCAGAACAGAAACAGTTAACTAAACCAAGATATGATAGAAATTCAGTATGATCAGATGCAAAAGCAATAAACTGAAACCAGAAACGTTTTCAGGAAACTCAGAAAACAATTTAGTAAACTAGAAAATAGTATACTCAAATAGACAATCGCTTTAGTTCGAAAAGATTCAGTTAATTGTTAAAACACAGTCAAAATGATGAAGAACTCAATTCAAGAAAATTCAATAACAATCAGATATACAGTTCATTAAGCTTTTGATTACCAATAGTAAAAGTAATTATGGTTAAATAAGATTAAGGAAATACTAATTGTTTTAAGAACACAAAATTTCCAAAATTGCAAGTTAATATATAGTAACCACAATTAACCAACAGATACAAAATCAAGAAGTGTTCAAGAAGAGAGAAAGAAAGATCAAGAACACAAGATTCTATCTTGGTTCACCCTTCCTCAAGGGCTATGTCGAGTCCTTTGCAAACTAGTAAAGATTTCCACTAAAAAGATCTTAAAGATCAGTCTCACACAATACAATACTTGCACCCTACAAGCAAACCCTGCTCCCAACAGTAACCTGCCTACTGAATCCTACATTAGCAGTTTAACCAGTACAGAACCTACTGTACTATCTAGTTACAATCACTCACCCTATGTAATATGTAACAACAACTTAACAGTACATGAAAGTTCAATGAATAGACCAAACCAAACAGTGATTCTACTCAAGACAAATTACAAAGATATCAAGAATAGAGTAGAAACACTTAGCTCTGAATAAGATCACTATTCCCCAGATTCATTATCAAAGTAATGCTCTAAGATTAGTGTTCTTGAGATGGAATGATTTGTCAAAAGCTCTCAAAGTGTTTAGCACGTAAACCAAAAATAAAGTGTTTAGTATATCGAATACCTTTGTTTCGGAAGATTTTGTGCTACAGGGACTTAAGCCATCTACCTCTAGTCCTACGAGACCGTCTATCCCTCTTCCTCTTCCACATAGAGTTGTGCAAAAGAGTAAAAAGTTGGAAGGGCTGAAATGGAGACACTGGAGACCTTAAAAAATGTGGAGGTGAACATTCCTCTACTAGATGCCATTAAGCAAATCCCCAAGTATGCCAAATTTTTGAGAGATTTGTGCACTCACAAGAGGAATCTAAAAGGTCATGAGAAGGAACGTTTCTACTTTTATTGCTAAATATGGGGCTAAAATTCCTAGAAAATGTAAAGACCTTAGAACATTCACTATCCCTTGCACCATAGGGAATAAGTCATTTGATAATGCTATGCTTGACTTAGGAACATCTATTAATGTTATGCCTTTATTTGTTTTCACTTCCCTTGTCTCTTGGCCCCTTGAGAACTATAGGCATTGGAATCTAGTTGGCTAATAAGAGCACCGTCCATCCCACAGGACTCGTAGAAAATGTGCTTGTGCAAGTTGAAGGCCTAATTTTTCTTGCAGATTTTACATTCTAAACATGGAAGGAGGACATTCCCACACCAGTTCAACCACCATCATTTTGGGCAGACCATTTTTAAATACAGCTCGAACCAATATCGATGTTCTTGCTGGTAAATTGACCATGGAATTTGATGACCGTCTAGTGCAATTCAGCATACCAGACGCTATAAAACAACGAGTCCCAAACTTTATTTTCTTCATTAACACACTTACTAGTTTTGGAAATGATGATTTATTTGAAGATTTTGATTTTTCTGAACTATCCACTGTTGATAATACTTTCATTTGTGACTCATGTGAAAAATAAGGTTTAGACCGAGTTCAAGAGGGAGGGTGAATTGAACTTCGAAAACTTTTCGCAAATCAGTTTTATACTTGAAGTAGAGAATGAAAATTCTTTATTCAATCGATTGAGCTGTGTAATTCTGAACTGTCAGGTAAACAATCGATTGAGCACAGCGGAATATATCAGAGTTAAACCCAGAATTCAGTTAAACCCA